>SDBV01002587.1_pt1 | contig 26955 bp, 18 predicted proteins | sample 2277081 | NCBI WGS metagenome assembly SDBV01 (sample SAMN10402039, study PRJNA504765) | marine sediment metagenome | isolation source: marine sediment core GS10_PC15, 223 cmbsf | place: Arctic Ocean: Southern Knipovich Ridge | collected 2010 | reverse complement strand
CGGCTTCAACTTCCTTTTCAAACTCTCTGAAAAATGTATTAACCGTATCTGTGTTCAGATAAGGGGCCAACAACCCTGTCGTTTGCCCGGTCTGTGGACAGGCGGCTCCAAGGACATAAAGATGACAATAGTTCAGGATGGCGCAAGTCTAAAATGCCGTGGCGCGCATTTTTTTATGACCGATGGTATAATAGGCCTCAGTTCCCTCCTGGGAGATTACGGCATAACAAAGTGACTATAGTCTTCTATGCTATCAACCTGCCAAACGATGTTGTCGCCTTTTTATAAATCGCACAGTGTCTTATCTAAGCCCTTAAGGCCCGTACTTGCCCAAGCTGTCATAAATCAACCTTTCTTCTTGCAGTATCGCTTATAGTCTATGCCTAATTCTTTAACTTTATAACGTATGATCCTTGCTGTAGTTTTTAGATCCCGGGCTGTTGCTGCCAGATTGCCATTGCAGCGTTTAAGTGCATCAATAATCAGATCACGTTCAAACAAATTAATCCTTTCATTTAGCGAACCGGTGCCGACTGTACCTGTTGCATCCGAGGTCTGCAAAGTTGGGGGCAGGTGATGTCCGTGGATAACTCCGTCACTGCTTAAGAGTACTGCTCTTTCGATACAGTTCTCAAGTTCCCGTACATTACCCGGCCAATGATACGAAACCATCATATTAATTGCCGGTGTACTGATTCGTCGAATGTCTTTTTTCATCTTTTTCGCATATTGTTCGACGAAAAAGTCCGCTAACAGCAAAATATCATCCTTACGGTCACGTAGAGGAGGCAACAGAATTGGGAACACATTTATTCTATAATAAAGGTCCTGGCGAAAACTTCCTTTATCTACAGCTTTTTCCAAATCACGGTTCGTAGCAGTGATAATCCTGGCATTTGTCTTTAACGTCCGGTTACTTCCGACTCGTTCAAACTCTTTTTCCTGAAGAACACGGAGCAGTTTCACCTGAGTAGCGGGAGAAAAGTCACCTATTTCATCGAGAACTATGGTGCCATTGTTTGCTTCTTCAAGCCGGCCTTTGCGAGTCTGTATCGCCCCGGTAAACGCGCCTTTTTCATGACCGAATAATTCGCTTTCAAGCAGATTTTCATTCAGTGCGGCACAGTTAATCTTCATAAAAGGCCCGTCACTCCTTGGGCTGGAAAAATGAATAGCGTGGGCGACCAATTCCTTGCCTGTACCGGATTCACCGCGTATAAGTACCGTTGTATCGCTGCAGGCAACCTGGTGAATTTGATGATAAACATCGCGCATAGCGTTGGAGTTACCTATTATATTTTCGGGGCGAAACCTTCCCTCCAATTCATGACGTAATCGTAGATTCTCATCTTCGAGTTGTTGACGACTGATCGCAGCTTCACGGCGACCCCTTAAATCGTTTGCAATCATACTTGCTACAATGCTTAGTATCCGCATTTCCTCATCCAGTGGAGCTGTTTCTTCAAAAGGCCGGTCAACTGAAATTGTTCCAATTACCTCATTGTCAATTGAAATAGGAACGCAAATAAAGCTTAAATCCTGCTTTGTGACATTCCATCTTTCGAAGCGATTCAAAAACAGGGGATCCTGGGAGACTTTTGGAACAATCATTGGCTTGCCGGTCTGCATAACCCTGCCTGTTACACCTTCTCCGATTCGATATGTAATTCTTCGGCTTTGCTCCTGCGAAAGATCATGAGCCGCTTCGATTCTAATTTCGTTACCATCCAGTGAAAGAATTGCGATAGTCCCTCTGGCCAGGCCAAGGTCTTTATCCAGCATATCTAAAACCGTGGCAAGGGCCTCTTGCTGGCGCTTGCCGGCAGCTAATATTTGGCTAACCTTATAGAGAGTTTCAAGCTGCTGCACAGTGTGTACAGCAAACGTTCCGCCACCTTGCAAAAATGTAGTTTTCTTGGCCATTTAAGACAAAACTCCGTGTTATTTATTATACGACATAATTGTAACATAGCATATATAGCATAGCAAAACATTTCTTCTAATAAAAATTATAAGCAAAAAGTTTTATGTTATAAGTCTTTTAATATCAGGATATTATGGCGATTAAGCCATAAGGGTTTCCAACGAGAAGAAACCTAAAGATAAGATATAAGCTGCTTGTTTAGTAATTTAAGAAACAAATATGTCATAACTTTTGCAAAATATTACAATATTGTCACAACTTGTCTGTTGTCCCATCTCCATGAAAATTGCATATCACCCTGTAGAATAAGCACTTACAGCTCCTAGGCAGTTTTGGCACGCTCGTTGCTTAATCTAATCTTAAGTCTTTAAAAAAGCAGGCAGATAAACAAAAGAATCTAATGTTTAGTTGAAAGGAGTTGGTTTAAATGAAAAAAGCAAACTGGTTAACGGTTGGTCTGATTATGTTGCTGTGTGGAACAGGAACGGTTTTGGCTGAAGATAAGATTGAGTTTGAGCTTACTGCTGATTTCTTCGGTAAGTATATCTGGCGTGGTCAGAATCTTAGCGATGATCCGGTTTTCCAGCCGGGCTTGAGTATTGGCTATGGTAATCTGACCGCAGTGGTTTGGGGTAACATGGATTTAAGAAATATTAACGGCAATAGCGGTGATTTTTCTGAGATGGACTATTCACTCGATTACTCAAGCACCTTTCCCGGCATTGAAGGAGTGGGTTATTCAGTTGGTTTCATATATTATGATTTTCCTGGAACCACGACTAAAGATACTACCGAGGTTTACTGGGGACTTAACTTTGATCTGCCATTGAGTCCGTCGATAACAGTCTATCATGATGTGGACGAGGCAGAAGGCTCTTACGTCTCACTGGCATTTGGACACAGTATCGAAAAAATTGCTGAACTTGGACCGGATATACCGGTCGGAATGGAAATCGGTGCAAGCCTGGGATGGGGCAGTGGGTCTTACAACAAGTATTACTGGGGAACCGAGCAGAGCAAATTGCAGGACTTTACATTTTCGGTTTCTTTCCCTATGGAGATTGCTGGATGGACTTTATCGCCGAGCCTGAACTATATCACGCTTGTCAGTGATGATATACGCGATACTGATGTGTATGGAACCGAGAGTGATTTCTTCTTTGCAGGCATCAGTCTTTCGAAGAGTTTTTAAGATAATATTTTTGAAAAGGAAACAAAAATGAAAAAGTCAGGATGTTTAATTATTGGTTTGATTGTGCTGGGTTTTGCAACTGGGCCGGTATTTGCTGAAACAGTCAGCCCCGATGTTTCGGCGATTGAGGCAGCCAAAGAAGAACTGCAAATAAATATCAACGTTGTCTGGACATGCGTAGCGGCCTTTCTGGTGTTTTTTATGCAGGCTGGTTTTGCGATGGTTGAGACAGGCTTTACACAGGCCAAAAACGCTGTGAATATCCTGATGAAAAACCTGATGGATTTTTCGATTGGCACGATAGCATTTTTTCTGCTGGGATTCGGCTTGATGTTTGGCGTAAGCAATGGATTGTTCGGTACGACGGATTTTGCAATCAAGAATATTTTGGGTGACGGCGCACATTGGAACTACACATTTCTTCTCTTTCAAACAGTGTTTGCCGGCACAGCAGCGACTATCGTATCTGGTGCCATGGCGGGACGAACGAAATTCAGGGCTTACCTGGTTTACAGCGTATTTATCTGTGCGTTCATTTATCCGATTTTCGGGTCATGGGCGTGGGGCAGTTTGCTCAACGGAAACGGCTGGCTTGAAAAACTTGGATTCTGTGATTTTGCCGGCTCTTCAGTTGTGCACTCTATCGGCGGGTGGCTGGGCCTGGCTGGGGCTATTATGCTTGGGCCTCGTCTGGGTAAGTATGGCCCTGACAAAAAGCCAAAGGCTATACTTGGTCACAATATACCGCTGGCAGCACTTGGTGTTTTTATTCTGTGGTTTGGTTGGTTTGGATTTAACCCCGGCAGTACGACTGTTGGTAACGGCGAAATCGGACGCGTAGCTGTTACTACGAATCTTGCCGCAGCAGCAGGCGCCATTGTGGCAATGCTTGTTTCGTGGCTTACAGGCAAAAAACCTGATGCTTCAATGTCGTTGAATGGCGCATTAGCAGGCCTGGTAGCTATTACTGCTCCCTGCTATACTGTAACACCCATGGGTGCGTTGGTAATTGGCTCGATAGCTGGCGCACTGGTGGTGTTGAGTGTATTGTTTATTGATGAGGTGCTCAAGATTGATGACCCCGTTGGTGCGGTTTCGGTTCACGGTGTCTGCGGTCTATGGGGGACGCTGGCCTGTGGCCTGTTCAATGCCGAGGCCGTCCTTGGTATAGCCGATGCAAACACAGGTTTGTTTTATGGTGGCGGCTTCAGTCAACTGGGCATACAACTTGCCGGTGTAGGGGCGTGCTTTGTATGGGCATTTGGTCTTGGGATATTATTGTTCTACGCAATCAAAAAGACAGTTGGTCTGCGGGTAACTATTGAGGAAGAACTAAAAGGGCTTGATATTGGCGAGCATGGTATGGAAGCTTACAACGGATTCCAGATATTCACCACAATGTAGTGATGTGATTTCAAGGAGATCAATAAAATGAAGCTTATAATAGCATATATTCAACCGCATAAACTACAGGATGTTAAAAAAGCCCTGTACAAAGCCGAAGTTTCTAAAATGTCTGTAACCAATGCCCTTGGGTGTGGTAAACAGAATGGATACGAGGAAAGCTACAGAGGTATTAAGTTCGAGGTAAATCTGCTTAAAAAAGTAAGGCTTGAGATAGCAGTAAATGAAGAGTTTATGCAGAAAACCATTGATGCGATTATCGAAGGAGCAAGAACCGGACAAATCGGTGATGGAAAGATATTTGTGTTGAATTTAGACGAATGCATACGCATTCGTACGGGCGATAAGGGCAACGCCGCTATTGGCTGAGCAGGCCAAACAATTGGGCCAAACGGGTTCTTTTCAAAATCCGTTTGCACGTCCCGCATCAGCAGGGTGCGGGACATTTTTTTTGGTATTGGAACGAAATTAGGGAGTCGAATTTAACTTCGCAAAATGATACAAAAATGTTGTGATTGGAAAAAATGCGACATTTATGTCGCAATTCTATCAATAATGCTCTCGTGGTGGTGGTGTGTATCTGCTGTTGTAACAAGGGGTTAAAGATTTTTATGTTTTTTGGCACACATATTGCTGTAAAATCCGTGTAGTTAGTTATCGTTTGGCCCAAATTCTCTGTGTTAAATGCGGAGTCTGCCTGTTAGCAGATTTGTTGTACCGTAAGAGTAGTATACGGATTTTGAAAGGAGCAAAGAAAAATGTGTAGACACAAATTAGCTTTAGCAACGTTGCTTTTTGTTGTTTTGGCACTTCTGCTATGCCCGCAAAGACTTTTGGCATCGGAGACAGAGTCAGCTGGTTCTGCGGTAAGCCCGGAGAGTGCGGCTGAGGGAGCTTTACTGGCCGTCACGACAAGAGATGGAACAGGTTTGAACAGAAATGGTCGCGTCTTCGAATGTTTTTTTTGTTATGATGGGAAAAGAGGTAAAACGGCAATTGGTTAGAGTCAGTAAACTCAGTTAATTACAACAATAATTTAGTGATAAACAGGAGAAGTAAAATGTGTGAATGTGATGGACCAGTTACAGAACTTTTCGGCTCAAATGTATTTAATGATTCGGTTATGCGAGAGCGTCTGCCGAAAGATGTATATAAATCTTTGAAAGAAACGATTTCCGGCAACCAGCCTCTTGATCATAGTATAGCTAATGTGATCGCTAACACAATGAAAAACTGGGCCATTGAAAAAGGTGCAACGCACTATTGTCATTGGTTTCAGCCGATGACCGGCTCTACAGCGGAAAAGCATGACTCTTTTATTTCACCAACTTCCGAAGGCGTTACGATGATGGAGTTTAGCGGCAAGGAATTGTGCCAGGGTGAGCCTGATGCGTCATCGTTCCCCTCAGGCGGCCTGCGAGTGACGTTTGAGGCTCGCGGCTACACAGCGTGGGATTGCACTTCGCCGGTTTTCGTGAAGGAAGACGGCAAAAATATCGCTTTGTATATTCCCAGTGCCTTCTGCTCTTACAACGGCGAGGCTCTGGATAAAAAAACCCCTATGCTGCGATCAATGGATGCACTGAATAAACAGGGAATTCGTGTTCTTCGTGCTCTCGGCAATGAAAGTTCGCAGCATGTACAGGCTACACTCGGGCCGGAGCAGGAATATTTTCTTATTGACCGCTCATTCTATGAGAAACGTCTCGACCTTGTTCTGACAGGACGGACACTTTTCGGTGCCGCTTCACCAAGAGGGCAGGAGATGGATGACCATTACTTTGGCACGCTGCACGAAAGAGTTGCTTCATACATGCACGAAGTGAACACCGAACTGTGGAAACTCGGCGTTTCCGCGAAAACGCAGCATAATGAGGTTGCCCCTGCACAGTACGAGTTGGCACCGGTGTTCACCACGGTTAATGTTGCTACGGACCATAATCAGTTAACAATGGAGATGCTGCAAAAAGTCGCTACCCGTCATGGTTTTGTTTGCCTGTTGCACGAAAAGCCGTTTGCCGGAGTGAACGGTTCGGGCAAGCACAATAACTGGAGCATGGTAACAGATGATGGTATCAATTTGCTTAATCCCGGCCAGACACCGCATGAGAATATGGTATTTTTGGTTATGCTCTGTTCTGTTGTCAGGGCGGTTGACAAGTATGCCAATCTTTTGCGGGCCAGTGTCGCCAATGCCGGCAATGAGCATCGGCTTGGTGCTAACGAAGCACCACCGGCGATTGTCTCAATTTTTCTGGGCGATCAATTAACAGATATCTTTGGACAATTAGCAGCTGGTGGAGCAAAGACATCAAAGCAGGGCGGCGAATTGAAACTTGGTATTTCAACGCTGCCGCCTCTGCCGAAAGACTGTACCGACCGCAACCGTACCTCACCGTTTGCGTTTACAGGAAACAGGTTTGAATTCAGAATGGTCGGTTCGACACAATCGACGTCTGGTCCAACTTTTGTGCTTAATACGATAGTTGCCGATGTTCTGTCTGAAATTGCCGATGAGTTGGAAAAGGCTGAAGACGTTAAAACTTGTGCACAGGGGATTCTTAAACGAATTGCCACTGAACACACCCGCGTGGTCTATAATGGCGATAACTACATTGAGGAATGGGTACAGGAAGCCAAAAAGCGAGGTTTGCCGAATATTCGTTCGACGGTTGACTCTCTCAAGACAATTATGGACGAAGAAAATGTGCATGTTTTTGAGAAACAGAATGTACTAACTAAAGCCGAATTGGCAGCCCGTTCTGAAGTTCTGCTGGAAGCATACAGCATGATAATTAATATTGAAGCTCAGACAATGCTGAACATTGCGAAACGCCAGATTCTGCCGGCAGTTGCCACATATTCAGCACGGCTGGGTAATGCCGTCAGAGAGGTAAGTAGCGCTGGTGTTGATGCTGATACTCAGGTCGCGATGCTTAAAAAAGTCTGTAGTCTAATGAAATCACTGCAAGGTGGTATTGAGGCACTTGAGAAAACAGTAGCCAAAGCCGGCAAAATGGGCGATACTACCAGGCAGGCTGAAGATTATAAAGACAATGTTATTCCAGCCATGCAGGCTGTGCGAGAATCCGCTGATGAGCTGGAAACCATCGTTGACGCAGATATCTGGCCGTTGCCGACATATGCGGAAATGTTATTTCTCAAATAATAACTTGAGCGATTATGGTAAAAATAAAGAATTTTAGATAACTATGCTAAAGGAGAAAAAATGTTTACTAACGATGCATCTATAAGCCAGAGTCTTTATAGTTTTCAGGCGGCACTGGAAGAAGACGGCGAAACGCTGCAAAATTTCATCTGCCGAACTTATATCGACAAATGGCTAAGCGATACTCTATATCATGCTTCAGCCATACGGACGACCTTTGTTAACGCAATGCACAATTTCCTTACAGACTACGGTTTGTTTAACATGGAAAGAGTATCAATGAGCCCGGTAACCGATCCGCTTGCCCATGATGTGGAACATGTTCCGACTATCAGCTACAAAGGTCATGATTACAAGGCTACCCATTCTATGATATACTCGAAGTTTTTAGCGTGCTTAAACCCGAATGTTAAAGGTGTTTTTGTGGACTCACCGAATATCCGGCTTGAGATAGAAAGCCCCACAGGAGTGCAGCGTGGTAAATACCTGGCCGATTTTTCACAAATGGACATTGAACTGCGGCGCAACCGCAGTATTGTACTCGAAACATATTTGAACCATTCTGACAAGGTAATAGACATCCTTAGAGAGGATATGGAAAAGGCCCTTACTTTCTTCGAGGAACTCCTTATCCATGCCACCAGCGCTATAGCTGATAAAAATGAAGAAAACCTTAAAGCACTCGGCGTCGCTATCGAAGTACCGAAGTCGCCTTTTCCACGGTTTAGAAAAGATGAAGCTGTGGCGAAATATGGTGCTTCCGGCTTTGAGTCCAAACTGGGGCAGGAAGCTGGTTCGCAGTTTTTCTGGGTGACCGGTCTTATGAGAGAAAACTATGACCTGATCTATCCTTATTTAAAACCTGACGGCTCCAAGATTGCCATTGCCGATTTTACCTCGGATATGATTTACAACTATGATATTTGCGCACAATCCATTCAGCGTAAAACAGGAAAGTATGGTGATGTTTATGAAATATTATCAGGGGCTATCAGAGAATGGCTCTATGAACCGATTATCGAACGCCTGATTGACAATAAAGTGATTCCTGTAAAACCGGATTTTGTGGATGGCAAGTTGGTAAATATAGATGAACTTGGCGGCTATGGCCCGTTTTTGATGGCTATCGCACAGAAGAATGAAAATGGAGAATCTGTCTTTCCTGACACTTTTGGCGGTGGCGTTGGTATCGAACGGACACTGTTTGCATTGACTAAAGGCAAATATGTTAAAAAAGTAGATGATGTTACTTTCTTTGGCAAGAATCCGGATTCTCATCCGATTTTCCTATATTAAGAAAGTGTATGAAAAGCCGATGGAAATACTGTTCCCAAAATAGTGGAAAAAACAAAGAATGCAAAAAGGGCTCCGTCGCAATGCGTAAGGAGCCCTTTGTTTTTAGTGTTGCTGAAAAGGTTAACCGTTGATAATTTTTTCAGCTTCTTCTCTGTAGGCCTCCATTACAAATGGTATGCCGGAGACCTGTGCGGCTTCAGGTGTTAATGCCATAAGGTCGTCTCTGCTGATTGCCGAAATCCTGAAGTTTCTGCTGCCGGCCATCAATTGTTGCAAGCCAACCTTCAACTTGTCAGCAAATGAATGAATCCCCAATGCACCAAGTGGTATTTCATTGGCCGTCTCTTTGCCGTATTTGCTAACCAACTGCTCATAGCAGAGAAATATTTCTTCGATCTTGGTGCCAAATTGGCTGACGCTTTTTGGCAAAGCATCCTCGCCTTCCTGCAGCCACAACCCGATGTTCTTGCCCACCATACCTGGTATCATCAGTGCCCGGCCCATGCAAACTGCCTTTGTGAACGGAGCACTCATAGCCAGTGCCTTGAAGATGTGATCCTCTGTACTGAAACCGCCGGCAATAGCGATATCTGGTACAAATGTGCCTTTGGCCTGGAGTTTCTTACAAAGCTCATAAGTCATTGCCTGCAAATAGAAGGTCGGAACACCCCATTCTTCCATCATGCGCCACGGGCTCATTCCCGTTCCACCCGGTGCACCATCAATCGTCAGCAGATCCAATTTAGCATCCGAAGACCATTTAATCGCCATCGCCAGTTCTCGCATCGGATAAGCACCTGTTTTCAGCGTTACACGCTTAGCGCCGAGCTTGCGTACCCGTTCAACTTCCTTCATGAAGCCTTCCTGGTCTATAAAGCCAAGACGCGAGTGTCTTTCAAAGTGCTTCAACGAATGGTCATGGAATGATGCCTGAACTGCTTCACTGGAAGGATCAGGGGTAACCAGATACCCACGTTTTTGCAGTTCAAGTGCACGCTCAAGGGAATTGACCTGTATCTCGCCGCCGATACATTTGGCACCCTGGCCCCACTTGAGCTCAATGCTTTCTATACCCAGCTTTTCAATCACATATTCTGCCACACCCAGACGTGTATCTTCAACGTTCATCTGGACGATCATATCGCCATAACCCCCATGCCATTTGCGATACTGCTCTACGCGTTTGGCCATATCGGGTGCGTTTTTAACCTTGCCATTGTTATCCAGTTCCAGTCCAGGATCGATACCGCAGACGTTTTCGCCGCAAACCAGCGTAATACCCGCAATTGCCGCACCGGCTGCAAAATGCTCCCAATTCTTTCGGGCAATATCGGTTGAACCTAACGCACCAGTGAAAACAGGCAAACGCATTTTGACCTTGGTTCCGCAGCCGTACTCGGTCTCGGTATCGACCACCGGAAACAGTGTGTTATCCGGATTGCCGACCTGGCCATCTGGTAAGCCCTTTGCCCCCAGAGCGTAACCACAGATATTAAGGTGCGAATAGTCGATTGGGTAATCCTTGTCGCCGCCTGCGGTAAGAGTGCCGAACGGCCCCGGGTATATTACCTCTCTGCCCCGGAAAGAAGACTTGAAAATCTCACAATTGCCTCGGCAGCCGTCGATGCAACGCGTACAGATACCGGAAACAGGCGATACACTTCTGGAACGATTTGAAGTCTGAGAGACTTCATTAGCATTGGGTTGCTGTAAGTTCATTTTTCCCCTTTCAGAATTTAATTATTAATTTTACAGCAAATAAACTAATCGTAAGAGTTGACAATTTACACTGCTGCAACCATACTGTTTGTACAAAGCCTGGCGTCTTAATGCAAATAAAAATCAAATTACAATACTTCTTAATCATGGCAGTTGATAAGAGATATGCCGATATACGAGCATATAAATATACGAACACTGAAGATATTTTATGATTTGGTTGAATCGCGGAGTTTCTCAGAAACCGCCGAAAAGCACCGATTAGCCCAACCTTCAGTCTCCTAAAAAGTATTGCAACTTGAAGGAACTCGACAGCAATATATTAAAAGCATTGTCTTTCTCGAATGAAACTTTTTTCCGGCCAACCTGGATAATTGTCCGCAAAGACAAATTTCTGAGCGAGGCGGAATAGTATTTTATTGAACTGCTTCGTGAAAAAAAGCAGAATAAAAGTTGGTCAAGTGGAATTGCCATAAAGCATTTTTTTGCCGCAAATCAGAATTGCCGTGGCTCCAATCGTGGTTATTTTGCTTCTGGGCATAAGTTTCTTGAAAAACAGAACGGGCAAAATCAGCATAAGTCGGATGTTTATTAATAATTTTGATGATACTATAAGCTGCGGTTACAATATGTATTAGAAGGATGAATGGGTGAAATCTCGGCGGTAATCGTATAATGATGATGTGTTTAGAGGCCTTAGGTTAGATTGGCATCTGGTTTTTAAGCACTTTTTCTTTGTACTATACTGTGTATGTTGTCGCAGAAGCTGACTTAAGCTCCGAGAAAACCAAGAGTTATCCCAAACAGGATGAGTCAAACGTCATGTCGGGCGGTAAGGATAAGTTTTATGAATAATCGAGCTTTGAAAATTTACATCTTTTACTGTTCACACGGTCTCGACCGGGGTCAGTTGGCCAGTTGCCGCAGTGAGCTGGGCGAAAATACGATTAAGGCAATCAGCTTGCCATGTGCGGGAAAGGTGAACATTCCTTACTTAGTCAAAGCATTTGAAACCGGTGCCGATGGCATCGTAATAGTATCGTGCAAGGAAAACGAGTGCCGCCATCTTGAGGGTGATATACGTGCCCGGAAACGTGCCAAAGCCGTCGAGTCACTGCTTGAAGAAATTGGAGCTGGTTCTGGGCGTATAGCAGCTATCCAGTTAAAAGATGATGGTGTCGAACAGATTGCCTGCGAAATCAAGGAATTCTGCGCTAAGATCAGGAGCCTGCCTCAACTATGTGTGTCTAAACAAGGCACTTAACGGATAGGGGAGCATGATCGTATGAAAATAGATAGCAAATTCGCAAAGAAAATAGAAAGTGGTGATTTTATTGTCACCGCAGAACATCTGCCGAGCCCGACTGCCGATAGCTCAGTAACCGAAGCAGCCTTGAAAGCTTTAAGTGATGGGCCGGTCGCGGTTAATGTTGCCGACAATCTTTATGGTGTGGCGATGTCGAGCCTTGCGGCCTCTGTCGCGGCGATTAAATCCGGGGTCGAACCCGTTTATCAGATTGTTACACGTGACAGGAACCGTATCTCGCTTCAATCTGATTTACTTGGGGCAGCATCTCTTGGAATCAAAAATGTGCTTTGTCTGTCCGGTTATCATCAGAGTCTGACAGGTTCTCCGGAATCGGCCAACGTTTATGACATCGATTCGACTCAGCTTATCGAGATGGTAACCAAGATGGGCGCCGAAGGTGTACTGCTGGACGGGACAGAAATACAGGGCGAATTTAACATGCTTGTAGGAGCAGTGGCGAACCCGTGTTTGAGGCCGTTAGAATTGAATATACTCAGGCTTAGCAAAAAAGTCCAGGCAGGTGCGAAGTTTATCCAGACTCATGCGGTATTTGACATCGAGGCTTTTACTCAGTGGCTTGATGCTGCTCGCAGCGAAAGTATTACCGAAAATGCAGCGATACTAGCCGGCGTTTTGCCTTTGGCCAGTGCCGATGAGGCCGAAAAGCTGCGTGATACCTATACTGATTCCTGTATCCCCGATGAGGTGATCGAGCGTCTAAAAACAGCAGGTGATGATGAGGCACAGAAAAAAGAAGGGCTGATTATTTGCGAAGAAATCATCAAAAAACTTAAGAAAATGAACGATTTAAGAGGAATCCATATTCTTTCAGGCGGTAAAGAAGCGGTAGTACCGCAACTTTTTGCCGCAGCCGAACTGTAAATACTGGTAAGAAATTATGCCGGAAAAATATCACATTGAAACACAACCTGTTCCGCCGCGACGTCCGCGTCTCGGTAAATACGGCGTGGTGGATTGGCGGGAAGATTGCGCAAGGTGCCACAACTGTGTCAAGAAGGCCTGTATCTACGACCGTTACAAACATGAGCAAGAGTATATTCACGGTCTTAAGGATGTAGATGCCTTGTATTTCGATTGCAGGGGATGTTTTTCCTGTGTGCAGGATTGTACGAAAGGTATTTTGTGCCTGTCGATCAATCCTGCATATGAAAATCTTGGAAATAGCTACTGGACTCCTGATATTATCAAAACGACCTGGCTTCAGTCTGAGACCGCAAAGATACCGGTTTCTGGTGCAGGTTACAGAGGCCCGTTTTCCGGCCCTGGTTTTGATTCTATGTGGACAGACATGTCGGAAATTGTTCGCCCGACCCGCGATGGTATTCACGGGCGAGAATATATCAGCACCTCCGTTGATATCGGTAGAAAGCCTCCATTTTTGGCTTTTGACGGAGAAAGGAACACGACGAATCTGCCTCCGCTTATCTCGGCTCCAATGCCGATGATCATCGATATGAGTTCGCCACTACATACTCTGCCGCAACTTGAATCAATTGTAATACAGACTGCCGTAAATACTGATTTGATAGCAATAATTGATTCGCGACACTGGCCGTTTGAAGATAACGGCCTGGAACATGTCGCGTTTTATCTTGGCCCCGATTCGCCTGAGATACCGAAAGAGGTATTAAGAAAAACCAGGCTTGTCGAAATTGCTGACAGCAGCGAGGTGACAGAACGGATAAAAGAACTCAAAGAAATTCATCCTGAGATAGTGGTAGCGATAAGAATTGAACTGACTGCCCAGGGAGTTGAGCGGGCTATCGAGATTGCGGATCTTGAAGAAGTTGAGGTTATACATATCGTAGCGGATATTAACGGTGACGAAATCCGAGCCGCGAAGCCGCGATTCATAAAGGATATGACTCGCCATATTCATACAGTCCTGATAGAAAAAGGCAACAGGGATGAAGTTACGCTGATAGCAGGCGGTGGAATAGCGCTTCCGGAACATATGGCAAAAGAAATACTCTGTGGCGCTGACCTGATAACAATCAACCTGCCGCTTTTGATAGCACTGGAATGCCAACTGTGCGATAGTTGTAAACCGGGCATGCCGTGTCCAGCCAAGTTAGAAAAAATAGATTTTGATTATGGTGTTGGCCGAATGACAAATCTGATCTCTGCCTGGCATGACCAGTTGATCGAACTTATGGGTGCAATGGGAATGCGTGAGGCCCGTCGTCTTCGAGGCGATGTTGGTCGAGCAATGTTTTTTGAACAGTTAGAGGATGAAACCTTTGGCAAACTTTTCGGTACAAGAAAACAGTCTTAAAGGAGTTCTGCCTGAGAATACGCTCAAGACCCGTGTTCCACAGGTAGAGGTGCGCCGTGAGATAAAACCAACACCGCCGCGTTATCGTAACGAGATAGCAAAATACGTCGTCAATCGCAACAGTAATTGTATTCGATGCGGCAAGTGTGCTCAGGTCTGTCCACAGGACGTACACGTTGAAAAGCCGGGTTATAAATATTTCGGCGAGCCTAAAAACTATCTTTGCATTGGGCCGGCGTGTGAGAAAACAGACCACTGCTGCATAGCCTTATGCCCACAGGGTGCCCTTCGATTGGCGGAAAATCCGATGTTGAAGGCATTGGGCGATCCCCGCTGGCCGGCTGATCTGATTCTGGCAACGTGGAAAATGGCTGAGACAGGCGAGGTTCCTGACGAAAGATATGGCTACGAATACAGATATGGCAATTCCGGCGGCGGATTTGACAAGCTCAGACTTAAGTTTCCTGACAAGCCTCCTGTAGAACTCGACGAAGACCAGATAGATACAAGTATCGAACTGAATAAGCGTGATGATGGAAGGCCTAAAATCAAAATTGATGTCCCCTGGTATGGCGGCGGAATGTCGTTCGGCTCGGTCAGTAATGTAACACAGTTATCAAAAGCCCGGGCTGCTGTAGCATGGAACACCTTCACCTGCACCGGCGAAGGCGGATATATGGAGCGGATGAGGCCCTACGACGATCATGTGATCACCCAGGTCGCCACAGGCCTGTTTGGCATACGCGAAGAGACAATCCAGCGTGTACCGATTGTGGAATTCAAATACGCTCAGGGCGCAAAGCCCGGCCTTGGCGGTCATCTATTGGGTGATAAAAACACTGTCAGTGTCTCAAAAATGCGAGAAGCTGTGCAGGGTATATCGCTGTTCTCTCCGTTCCCGTTTCACAGCGTTTATTCCATCGAAGACCACATGAAACATATCGACTGGATTAAGCATATTAACAGGCGGGCTTTGATATCGACGAAAGTATCGACGCCAACAGATGTGGATATGGTTGCCGTTGGCAGCTACTCAGCCGGCACTCATATCGTGCACATAGACGGCGGTTATGGCGGTACCGGTGCCGCACCTGACATCGCAAAGAAGAATATCGCTATGCCAATTGAATATGCTATCGGACGAGTGCACAGTTTTCTTGAAGCAGAAGGTGCCAGGGATGTTGTCACTTTAATAGCCAGCGGCGGGATACGCTCGGTCTACGATATAGCTAAAGCGATCGCTCTTGGTGCTGATGGCGTAGTGATCGGCACATCTGAACTTATAGCACTTGGATGTGTGCGATGCAGCCGCTGTGAGAGTGGGCGGGGTTGTCCGCGCGGCATTGCCACGACTGATGCGGAACTGACAAAGAAAATAGATGTTAACTGGGGCACACAGCGAATCATTAACCTCTACAATGCCTGGCATAAGGAGCTTATCAGGATTCTTCAACGCCTTGGCATACGCAGCGTCAGTGAATTACGTGGACGTACCGACCTTTTGATGCATCTTGATTATACCGACAATGGGGAGGCGAAGAAATGAACAGAAAATTAATAGAACAGCTTACATATTCGAGAAAACGGCTGGTTGAAAACTTTGACCTCTCTTCAGCGGTGAAAAAGGAAGCCGAAGAAGGCGGCTGCGGTGTCGTAGGATTTTGTTGTTCCAAGTCTGTACCCGGCAAGCATATTTACAAGCCGTCCCAACAAATGCACAATAGAGGCAACGGCAAGGGCGGTGGTATCGCTGCTGTTGGTTTCGTACCCGAACAACTTGGTGTCAGCCGTGAAGTGCTCGATGAATATTACATGCTTCACATAGCATTTCTCGATGCGAAAGTCCGCTCGGAACTGGAAAAGCAATTCATTTCGCCGAATTTCGACATAGCCGCTTGCTGTGAACTTGATAAAGTTGACGATTGGAAATCTGTGCCTGGACTGGAAGTAAGGCCGCCGGACGTTTGGCGTTATTTCGTTCGGGTAAAACCCAAAGTGCTTGATTCTTTCATCGCGAACAACGACCTCCAGCAGCTCGACCGCTCAGAAGCCGAAGACGAATTCGTCAGCCAGAACAGTTTCAGCCTCAATCAAAAATATTATGCCTCTCTTGGCGAACAAAAAGCCTTCGTACTCTCACACGGCAAAAACATTATGATCCTGAAAGTCGTCGGCTACGCTGAGGCAATCGTAAAATATTACAGGATAGAAGAACTCTGTGCCCACATATGGATCGCCCACCAGCGATTCCCCACTAAAGGTCGTGTCTGGCATCCCGGCGGAGCCCATCCTTTTGCCGGTATTGATATGGCACTGGTGCACAATGGTGATTTTGCCAATTACCATTCAGTAAACGAACATCTCAAACAGCGTAATATATATCCACAGTTTCTCACCGATACGGAAGTTTCCGCTCTTTTATTCGACCTGCTGGCCCGGACTTATCATTATCCGCTCGAGTACATCATAGAGGCTCTGGCCCCAACGACGGAACTGGACTTTGACCGTCTCGATGAGGAAAAACAAAAAATATACCGAGCTATTCAGGCTACCCATATACACGGGTCGCCCGACGGCCCGTGGTTCTTCATTATCGCCCGCAATCTTGCCCGAAACAACCTGTTCCAGTTATTGGGCATAACCGACACCGCAATGCTTCGGCCTCAGGTGTTCGCGTTTTGTGACGGCGAGGTTCAGGTCGGCCTGATCTGTTCGGAAAAACAAGCCATCGATGCCACTCTCCATAGTCTGTCACAGGAAGATAAACGGATATGTCCTGTTGCCGACCGTTATTGGAACGCTCGTGGCGGCAGCCATACTGACGGCGGCTCGTTTATATTCAATTTAAAAAAGGATTCGGCTGGCAAAATACGGATGACATGCACAGACAAGTTCGGTGCGATGGTTCCTATGCCGGCTGGTACCGAACCCTGCGAGTTTACCACCGATATGCCGGAATCAAATAGTGAAATCCAAAAGGATATCGCCAGTGGATTTGAAAGCGGTCAGGCGGTTGGAATTTTCGAATATGTTCGTAACAATATCAGCGATTGGAGTTTTGATGATATCTGTTTCGCATGCAGAATGATCGGCAGGTTAGGCAAAGAACCCAAAAACACGACAACTGCTATCGAGGCGCTTACACTGCTCAATGACAGAAGATACTCAACCGGCTCAAAGAAACATAGCCATGTCATCCATATTGTGCGAAGTGAGCTGAAGCGTTTATTCAAGAATATCCCCAATATAGGCTCGAAGGAATCTTACGAGGGCACGTATCGTCTGATTGACTTCGAAAGCCGCCAGAGCCTGCGGGAACCACAGGACAATGAAACAACTCTTGTAATCGATGCTGCCGGTTTTACACCTGAAGGGGACGACTGCGATGCAGCCATTCTGGTTGATGCGTACATGAAGGGCTGGAAACATTTCATCAGCTTCAATTGTATTGGCCAGAGATATATCGGATGCGGCCTTGGTCCGGGCACCGATGATGTGACGATAGATGTTTATGACAGCAGCGGCGATTATCTTGGCTCCGGGATCGACGGCCTGACGATCACTGTGCATGGAAACGCCCAGGATCAGTTGGGGCAAATCACAAAAAGAGGAAAGATGGTGATACACGGTGATGTTGGTCAAACCTTCATGTATGGTGCCAAAGGCGCTGAAGTCTACGTCTCTGGTAATGCAGCAGGTAGACCTCTTATCAATTCGGTTGGCAGGCCAAAGGTCGTGATAAACGGCACATGCCTGGATTTTCTGGCAGAATCATTTATGGCAGGTGATCCGCACAATGGCGGCGGTTTCATTATATTAAATGGTGTCAAATTCGATGACGATGGACAAATAATTCCTCTATCGCAGCCTTATCCCGGCAGCAACATGTTCTCTTTAGCTTCGGGCGGAGCAATATTTATTCGTGACCCTAAAAAGAGTCTTGTCGAGCAGCAGTTGAACGGCGGACAGTTTGCTGAATTAACCGACAAGGACTGGGATTTGATACTGCCTTACCTTGAAGAAAACCAGCGACTTTTTGATATAAAGATTGAACAGCTTCTGACTGTAGACGGTAAACGTCGTGATCCATCAGAGGTTTATCGTAAAGTTATTCCCGGCAATATTGAGGCGATTGCTTCGGAGACAACCGACAACGTTGATGAAATTTTCGAAGAAGATGAAGCCGCCGAAGAGGTGGTGAGAAAGTAGTAAGAGCATAAGAACTGAGATAAAGTAAACGTAAACAATTATGGGTAGAAACAATAGCAAAAAAACTGGTGCGGTACTTGTGCTGGGAGCTGGTATAGCCGGCGTTCAGGCCTCGCTTGATTTGGCCAACAGTGGCTTTAAGGTCTATCTCATCGAGCGTGATGCCGCTATCGGCGGGATGATGTCTCACTTGGATAAGACTTTCCCGACTGGTGATTGCGCTACATGTATTATCTCCCCAAAACTTGTCGAATGCGCACGTAATCTGAATATCCAGATACTTACCCTCTCGGAACTGGTTGACCTGAAGGGCCAGCCCGGCAACTTTAAGGCTACGGTCAAATGCAGTCCGAGGTACGTTGATGAGGAGAAATGTTCCGGCTGTAGCGAATGTACCCAGGCCTGTCCGGTAAATCTTCCTGATTATTTCGACCGCAACATGGGAACCCGCAAGGCAATCGCAAAACACTATGCCCAGGCGACTCCGAACATTTTCGGCATTCTTAAAAAGGGTCATGCACCGTGCAAAACCACATGCCCGGCCAACATAAATGTTCAAGGTTATGTCCAACTTATCAAGAAAAAAGAATATGTCAAGGCGGTCGATCTCATTCGCCGGCGAAATCCGCTTTCAGCAATCTGCGGGCGAGTATGCACCCATCCTTGCGAATCTGAATGCACACGCGGTAATTTGGACGACCCTGTCGCCATAAGACTGCTCAAACGGTTCGCCTCAGATAAAGAGATGGAAATGATCGAGGCAGGCCAACTGTCTCTTCCCGAACAGAAGAGTCCTTCACCTGGTGCAAAGAAAGTAGCGATAATCGGTGCAGGCCCGGCAGGTCTTACAGTAGCAAACGATCTCGCCGATGCCGGCTTTGCGGTTACTGTTTACGAAGCACAGATCGAGGCAGGTGGAATGCTGCGTTATGGAATTCCTGAGTATCGCCTTCCCAAGAAGGTGCTTGACCATGAAATCGAACTTATTCGGCGCAAAGGTGTTACTTTTATCTTTAACTGCCGAGTTGGCAAAGACATTACCATGGGAAAATTGCGTCAGGATAATGACGCTTTGTTTATTGCCGTTGGTGTTTCCAAAAGTCGTCCGCTTGGTATAGAAGGCGAAAGCCTGCGCGGTGTTCTTCAAGGCATCGAGTTCCTCAAACAAGCTGTGGCCACTGATAATAAACCTGAAGTGAAAGATAACGTCGTCGTCATTGGTGGGGGCAATGTTGCCGTTGATGTAGCCAGAACCGCTTTACGTCTTGGTGCTAAAAATGTTGAGATGGTATGCCTTGAGCAGCCGGACCAGGTGCCGGCTTATCCAGAAGAAATCGACGCGACGCTGGAAGAGGGTATTAAAATACGTAATGGTTGGGGACCGAGCAGAATTGTCGGAAACGGCACGGTAAATGCGATAGAATTCAAAAGATGTACAAGTGTTTTCGGTTATGGAGGCCGCTTCAGTCCGACCTTTGCCGAAGATGACCGTGTTTCAATTAATACCGATCAGATAATTATTGCTATCGGCCAGATGAGTGAAGCTGAATTCATTGAACATACTGGTGCTCAGACAAATCGCGGGGGATTGAAAGTCGACCCGATCAGTCTCCAGACATCAATAAAGGGTGTTTTTGGTGGTGGTGACATTGTTTCGGGGCCGCTCTCTGTTATTGAAGCAGTGGCTGCAGGCAAACGGGCAGCCGAATCCATCGAGCATTATCTAAACGGCGAAGAATTCTCCTCTTACCGTTTCGAGGACACTGTCAGGCCAATTCCTAAAGAACTTTTGCCTTCGACAAAAGACGTGGAGAAAAAACCACGTGCCGAATCCGAAGAACTTGCTGTAGCGCAAAGAACAGGAAACTTCAAAGAGGTGGAAGCCGGACTGACCGAGGAGGAGGCACTTGCTGAGGCTGAGCGTTGCCTGAACTGCGCGTTGTGCTCGGAGTGCCAGCAGTGCTCAGAAGCCTGCGAGCAGGATGCAATCGACCACACGATGCAGGAACGATTGCTCGAGTTGGAAGTCGGATCGGTTATCCTTATGCCGGGATTCGAGGAGTTTGACGCCCGCAAAAAGGTCGAATTGGGCTTTGACAGGTATCCCGATGTTCTTACAACCGTACAATTTGAGCGAATGCTCTCGGCAGCGGGGCCCTACGAGGGGCACGTTGTCCGTCTGTCGGATGGGCGAGAGGCCAAACGTATCGCATGGATACAGTGTGTTGGTTCTCGCGATTCAGTATGCGGCAATGAATATTGCTCATCGGTATGCTGCATGGCGGCGACAAAGCAAGCCATGGTAGCCAGCGATCATGTGGATGGACTTGACGCTACAATCTTTTATATTGATATCCGTGCACATGGAAAGGATTTTGACCAGTATTATGAGCGTGCCAAAAGCATGGACAACATACATTATGTCAAGGCTGTTCCTTCGCTGATTATCCAGATGCCCGGAACGAATGATCTTAGGCTGCACTTTGTTGACGAAAGCGGTAATGTGCAGCAGCGGGAATTTGATTTGGTTGTACTGTCAGTGGGGATGGAACCGGCTGCATCAGTTGCCCAGTGCGTTTCTCAACTCGGTGTAGAACTTAATGAATTTGGCTTCTGTGCCACAGATCGTCTTTCGCCGCTGTCAACTTCCAGGCCGGGCGTATTTGTTGGAGGGGCATTCCAGGAGCCCAAAGATATTCCCGAAACGGTAACGCAGGCAAGTGCCGCAGCCTCTATGGCTATGGAAATGCTTGCATCGGCAAGAAATACTCTCGTTACCAAAAAAAGTTATCCGGATGAACATGATGTTACTGACGAAGAGACGCGAATTGGTGTCTTTGTATGTCACTGTGGTATGAACATAGGCTCAGTTGTGGATGTTGAGGGTGTGGTCGAAAACGTCCGGAATCAACCCGGTGTCGTCATGGCGACGCATACAATGTTTACTTGTTCGGACACGAGCTTGTCAAACATAAAAGATATGATACAGCAGCATCGGCTCAACCGCATTGTAGTCGCCTCGTGTACACCCCGCACTCACGAACCTTTATTCCGGGAAACGTTGCGTGAAGCCGGACTAAACCCATATCTTTTTGAAATGGCTAATATCAGGGACCAGTGCTCGTGGGTACACTCATCAGAGCCGGAATCGGCGACACAGAAAGCGATTGAACTGGTGAAAATGGCTATCGCTCGTGCAAGTTTACTTTCGGCTCTTGAAAGCGGTACCCTGTCCAATGACCAAACAGGTCTTATCATTGGCGGCGGCCTGAGCGGGATGACGGCCGCATTGGCCTTGGCTGAACAGGGATTCAAGGTCCATCTCATAGAAGAGGCAGGCTGTCTCGGCGGCAACCTCAATAACATTCATAGAACTTTGGAACATGATGACATCGCCGGCTTTACACGTGACCTTATAGCACAGGTCGAAAACCATGCGAATATAAAGCTTCATCTGGAAACTAAGGTTGCTGCTGTCGCTGGTCACATAGGCAAGTTCAATATAAAACTTGCCAACAATGATCAGACCGCGGAAGTTTCCGGCGGTGCTGTAATCGTTGCCACCGGCGCCAGGGGAGCCGAGACCTCCGAGTTCCTGTGTGGTCGATCTGATAATGTTATGACCCAGCTTGAAATGGAAAAACGCCTGCATGAACATACCTACCCCGCAAATGGTCAAACTGTGGTTATGATCCAGTGCGTCGGCTCACGTAATGACCAGCATCCGTATTGCAGCCGTATCTGCTGTTCAATGGCAGTCAAAAATGCTATTAGCATTAAAAAGCAGGACCCGGACGCCGATGTGTACATACTTTACCGTGACATCAGAACATACGGTTTCAGGGAAACATATTACAAACAAGCTCGTGATGCCGGCGTCCTCTTTGTCCGATACACCGCTGACGCTCCACCACAGGTTCGCCAGGATAATGGCCTTGTAGTTATTCCAAATAGCCCGGATGCCCCGGAGCCGATTGAAATCAAGACTGATACAGTTGTGCTAAGTACCGGCGTTGAAGCTGCCGTGGAAAATAACAAGCGCCTTTCGGATATGCTTAAAGTGCCGCTTAACGCCGATGGTTTCTATGTCGAGGCGCACGTGAAACTCCGTCCTGTAGATTTCACCACGGAGGGCATTTTTCTTTGCGGGCTTGCGCATTCACCTAAGTTTATTGACGAAAGTATTTCGCAGGCACGAGCGGCAGCGGCACGAGCGGCTACGGTACTTTCAAAAACGCATCTCGATGTCAGTGCGGAGGTCTCACATGTTGACCAGGGCAAATGTATTTCCTGTATGACCTGTGTTACAATATGTCCGTATTCTGCACCGGTCTGCAATAAAGACGGAAAGGGGCAAATTGAAGGGGCTAAATGTATGGGGTGCGGCATTTGTGTTTCAGAATGTCCCGCACGTGCCATACAGCTTCATCACTTTGAGTCGGATCAGTTCAGAGTCATGATCCGGCAATTGTTCGCGGCTGCGGACAGGGAAGTAACAAAAGAAGTACCAACAGCGGTAAAAAGTTGATGGAAAAAGTTTTAATTATGAAAACAGAAGTATTTGAACCTGAAATAATGGCCTTTTGCTGTCACTATTGTGCATATTCGTCGGCGGATTTGGCAGGCTCTATGCGGATTCAGTATCCACCCAATGTATGCATTATCCGCACACCATGTACCGGCAGGCTTGAGACTGAATTTTTTATGAAAGCATTCGAAGCTGGTGCTGACGGCGTACTCATTGCCGGTTGTCTTGAAGGTGGTTGCCATTTTATTGAAGGCAACCTTTGTGCAAAACGCCGAGTTAATTACACAAGAGATATGTTGGAAGAAATCGGAATGGAAAAGGAACGTTTGCGGATGGTAAATGTTTCAGCCGCTATGGCCAGGCCTTTAGCTGATAATATTATTGATATGGTGGAAACCGTTCGTAAACTTGGGCCAAGCCCTATAAAACAAAACGGCACGACTAAACAGGAGTCTTCTTCATGATAGTTGCAGAAAGAAAAACTATACCGGAATTATTAGATATAGTAAAGAAACACAAAAAGCTTCTCGTTCTTGGCTGTGGTACATGTGTGACCGTATGCCTGGCCGGTGGGCAACGCGAGGTAGGCATTATTTCTTCAGCATTGCGAATGGCTGCGAAACTAAAAGGCCTTGCACTCGAAGTTGAGGAACTTACTATCGAACGCCAGTGCGACAACGTCTTTATTGCCCAGGCCGCGGAAGCTATCGAGAGAAACGACGCCGTTCTTTCAGTCGGCTGCGGTGCAGGCGTACAGGCTGTTGCCGAACGCTACAACAGCAAGCCCGTCTATGCGGGTCTTGACACCGCTTTCATTGGCATCCTTGAGGAAAGAGGCATCTGGACGGAAAAATGCGCAGCCTGCGGTGAATGTCTGCTCCACCAATATGGCGGTATTTGTCCGATTACACGCTGTGCCAAGCATATGCTCAACGGGCCATGCAGTGGTTCACGCCAGGACCGCTGCGAAGTTCGGCCTGATAGACTGTGCGCATGGCAGCTCATATACCAGCGACTTAAAGATATTGGCCAGCTTGACAGGCTCAAGGAAATCAAACCGCCAAAGAATTGGAACAAAAGTATTGACGGAGGCTACCGTGTTATTGTACGTGAAGACCATAGAGTTTAACAACGATGAACAAGCCGGTTCCGACGACTTTGGAAAAAGAACGGGCTGTTGGTTGTGGAATTAATTTTTTAGGAGCGTATGAAGGTGAAATCCAAAAACGACAAAAAAGAAAAAGCCCAGGGCAAGGCTACTGTACAAGCTGATAACAAAGCAGCACCATCGACCTCGGCAGAGGCTGCGCTTAGCCAACTGGACTTGCGGTTTCGTGATGAGATTGCCAGCCATCCTGGTGGTGAGAACATTCGGCGATGCTTTGCGTGCGGCACCTGCGCGGCAGGCTGCCCGGTGACAGAGGTAGACAGTGAATACAACTGCCGTCGTATTATTCGACAAATACTTTTGGGTATGCGAGAGGAAGTGCTTTCCTCGCCGCTGATATGGTTGTGTCTGATATGCTACCGGTGCTATGTGCGATGTCCGCAAAAAGTGAACTTTACAGACATAATGCGAGTGTTGCGATATTTAGCCGTAAAAGAAAAACGCGTTTCTCCCGAAACATTCGAGCGTATCAACGAATTAGATAAATTTTCACAGCTTGTGCGGCATGATTTGGTCAAAAGCTTCTTTGAAAGAAAAGATATATCATTAGAAGAATTGGAAAGCCGTATCGGAAAGGTTATGAAAGAGACCTTGGCATAATAGGGGAAAGCCGATGGCAAAGCAAAAAACACAGGAAAAGGACATTGAAAGCTTTGAAGACCTCAAGGATGAGGTAATTGCCAGAGGTTTATGCGGCAGGTGTGGCGGATGTGCATCATTTTGCTCCGCAGATGAGATGAACGCACTGGAATTCAATCGTACGGATGGTCCCGGGCTGGTTGCCGAGGAGAACTGTGTCAAGTGCGGCATTTGTTATCTGATTTGCCCTCAGATCAAAGCTCTCGACAAAGAGGTGCTTGAAAAGTTCGGCTGGCAGAAGCCGATTGGTATGTATCGGGCAATAACTTCAGCCCGCACGACTGAGCCGAAAGTCTCCAGGGTCTGTACTGACGGAGGGGTGGTTACCTCTATTTTACGTTACGCGCTCAAGAAGCAATTGATCCAGGGGGCATTGGTTTCCAGGCAAACCGGCCCATTCAGCAGGGAGCCTTTCCTGGCTACCAATCCGGATGAGCTAATCGAGGCGGCAGGAACACACTTTGATGAGGTTCAACATCTTGGTAAGTTCGGCAGGGATTATTCAACTTACTGTCCCACCATCCAGGAGATCAAGAATATAGGCCAACTTCGCCTGGACCGGATTGCGATGGTTGGCACCCCCTGCCAAATCTATACTGTACGAAAGATGCAGACCCTGAATATCGTGCCGGCCGATTCTATTGTATTTACGGTTGGATTGTTCTGCATGGAAAACTTTTCTTTCGACTCCAAATCCAGAAAGATATTAGAGAAGAAACTCGGTATGAAGATTGGTGATATAGCGAAATTAAACATCAAAGACGATGTAATTCTGACGACTACAGATGGGCAGGTGGTACACCTGCCGTTTGAAGCGGTGGATGAGGTTGCCCGTCCGGCGTGTATGGCCTGTCCTGACTTTGCCAATGATTTTGCCGACATCTCTGTCGGTGGGCTTGGCTCACCGGATGGCTACACAACAACAGTCATTCGAACCAGTATCGGACAAAAATTCTACAACAGTGCAAAACAAGATGGCGTGCTCAAGGAGCTTCGTTTCGGCAGCAAGGAAAAGGCAATGCTTCATCGGACAGAACTTATGGCAAAAATTACCGCTTTTACGCGTAGAAAGAAAGCAAGGGCGCGAGCAACCCTCGCAGCCGGTAGTTTGACTTAGTTAACCGGAATTTGACAGGAGTTAAGTGTGGACCACAAGTCAGTTATGGTTGTTGGTGGCGGGATAGCCGGCATTCAGGCGTCGCTCGATCTGGCGGAAATTGGCGTTGAAGTATTTCTGATCGAACACAAGCCAAGTATCGGCGGCAGAATGGCGCAGCTTGACAAGACCTTCCCGACAAACGACTGTGCAATGTGCATCCTGTCTCCGAAACTCGTTGAAGCAGGCAGCAATCAGAATATCCATATCATCGCTAACGCTGACGTGCAATCGGTAAAAGGCGAAGCAGGCAACTTTCAGGTTCGTGTGCTTAAGCGGGCAAGATATGTAGATGAGAGTCGTTGCACAGGATGTGGCATCTGTATGAGCAAATGTCCGGTGCGAATCCCGGATGAGTACAACATGGGATTGAACAAAACCAAGTGCATTCACATTCCCTTCCCGCAGGCGGTACCTGCCGTACCTATTATCAGCAAAGAGCACTGCATTTATCTTACAAAGGGTAAGTGCCGCATCTGCGAAAAGTTCTGCGAAGAAAAAGTCATTGATTATGAGCAAAAAGACAGCACCCTCGACATCGAAGTCGGCAGCATTATCCTTGCAGCAGGTTCACAGGAATTCAACGCCAAGCTCAAAGGTGAATACAGTTACGGAACATCGCCCAATGTACTTACCAGCATGGAATTCGAGCGTCTGCTTAGCGCCTCAGGACCGACCCAGGGCCATGTTATTCGACCATCGGATCAGAAAGAACCCAAACGTGTTGCATTTCTTCAGTGTATAGGATCACGTGACATGCAGGTTTGTCAACCGTTCTGTTCGGCGATCTGCTGCATGCAGGCTGCAAAAGAGGCTATTATCCTGGTCGAACATATGCCCGAGGTGGAGGTTTCTATCTTCAATATGGATGTTCGGGCTCAGGGTAAAGATTTCGATAAGTTTATCACACGTGCTCAGACCGAATACGGGACTCGGTTGATTCGCG
>SDBV01002586.1_pt1 | contig 26958 bp, 20 predicted proteins | sample 2277081 | NCBI WGS metagenome assembly SDBV01 (sample SAMN10402039, study PRJNA504765) | marine sediment metagenome | isolation source: marine sediment core GS10_PC15, 223 cmbsf | place: Arctic Ocean: Southern Knipovich Ridge | collected 2010 | reverse complement strand
GCAGTTTTGTAATTCTTCGAAATTGTTCAACTTATTAAAAATACTGACCTTTTAGTATATAAACAATATAAAGTAAATAAACAAAAAAAACAATTTATGTCACATTTTGTCACAAAATAATGGACCCCACTAAGCCAATTATGTAAACCCTATAGCTGCATAAAAAACATGACAAAGATGTGTTAAAAACAATATCATCAAGGGGTTAGAGATAATCGCGACAAGTTTCTGGAATCGACCAAAGGTGGCATCCAAGAATCGTATCAAATTTGTCATCTTTTTTACCCTTCGGGAAAGTTGAGGATACCGCATCTCCTTCGTTCCCAAGGGCTCGCAGTAATTTACTACGGCTTCGCCCTCGGAGGCCTTGGATATACGGCATCCTCAACTTTTGCAACAAGAGGGTAAAGTCAATTTTTAAATTACCATTGTTCTTGTTAGCTTGTGGCCCAGAAAGGGGAGTGCAATGCCTTGCCCTCATTAATTTTGTATTTCTTTGAGCCTCTTTTGTGTTGCTTTATTTGATTGGCCGATCTTTGTCTTAGCCTCCTTTGCTTTTTCAATTGCCGTAATTTTCAATTGATCCTCTTTTTCGGACATGCGTGAGGTAACATCTCGGCTGACGAGGTAAACGGTAACCAGCAGGGCGATCAGCATGGCGACGATTGCAAAAGCTCGCATATTTCCACCCCCTTCAATCCATAGTGGGTTTAACTCGCGATATGTTTTAATAATACACCATCCATATATAGGCATCAAGTCGCTCTGATACAAGGGGGTAGAGTGACTGACCGGGAAATGGCTTTTTAAATGCAATAACCAAGATTCAATCATTCATTTTTCAAATTAAAAATACAATTTGATCTGGCACCACGCTGTGTTGCGATACGGATTGTACCTTCTATCGCTTTGTTCATTTTTCATATGAACATGGTAACCATTTGAGGCTCGACAAATTTTGATTAAAACAATCAGAAACAATCTATTTATATAATTTAGCAATTACTAATAAGTGCGTTATTATTTAGAAATCCGTTGCCAATTCCCCTGGGATTTATCTGCAAAGGCGGGCAGGGTTTTTAATCGGCGGTCGGATCACTTTTTGAAGGTCTTAGCGGGCGTTTAGCCGGAACCTTCCGAGGCCTTGGTTGAACGCCAAAAAGAGAGTAGAGGTCGGATTAGAGTTGATTCCTGTCCGTCTGTGGGGTATAATTCCATTAGAAATGATAAGGAGATGTACTCTCTTAACACCATATACTATAGATGTACGTATCTTCAGAAAAAGGAGATGTAGAGGATGTTGAAGAGAATCATTGTTTTAAATCTGCTACTGATGGTCTGTTTCTTTCTAAAGGGCTACGCGGTGGTTGAGGCCTACGAGGTTATAGAAGTTGCCGATGGCGGCAAGATAACCGGTGTGGTGACGTTAAAGGGTAAAGCCCCTGAAGTGAAAATGCTGGACGTCACCAAGAATTCTGGATTTTGCGGCAAGAACACACCCGATCCCCGGTTTGAGATTTCAGGTTCTAATGAGATCAAGAATGTGGTGGTGATTTTAGAGGGCATCGAAAAAGGCAGAAAGGCTGCACCCGTGAAGGGAGCTGTTCTAGACAATGCGGATTGTGTTTTTGTGCCTCATGTGCAAGCTTTTACCAAAGGTACAACGTTGACTATTATAAACTCAGACCCCATTCTGCACAACATGCACGCCTACTTTATAAGAGGCCGGCGGATGGTCTTCAACCTGGCGTTACCCACAAAGGGTCAGAAGATACGCAGGCGTATTAAGAAATCAGGGATGCTTTTTATTAGGTGCGACACAGGCCACTCCCAGATGAGCGCATTTATGTACATATCAGAGAACCCCTACTATGCGGTTACGGACAAGAGCGGCAAATTCGAGATAGCGGATGTTCCTCCCGGCACATACACCCTCAAGGCCTGGCATGAGGCCTTGGGTACGATGGAACAAAAGGTGACGGTAGCGCCTCAAAAAGAGGTGCGTTCAGATTTTAATTTTATCAGTCAGTAGTGTTTTGGGACCGGCTCTTGACAGGGTGCAAATTGGAATGAACTCTGGCATCATTTCCGGGAACGCACCGCAAAACCGCGAGAGGTGAAGGAAGGACCCCGGGGGTACCAGTACTCGAAGCCGCTGGAGAAGCTGAAGCCCCAAGCCGACAACGAATCCTTGGCTTCCAGCGACCATACCCACCAGCCGGTGGTTTTCAACAAAGGCGTCATGTTGCGTTTCCCGACGCCTTTTTTATAAAGGGTTTTCAATTCCTTTCTAGTGGGCATCCGCCAACCGCCGCCGGCAACGGTAAGGTTTACCGCCCAAGATTTAGCCTCGGACCAGTCAGTAGATTTATCAGGTCCTGCGATCCATTCATGAGCTGTCGTTGTATCCAACACCACACGAGTGTCAAAAAGAATAAAAGTACCATTTTTGAGAAGAGCTCCCTCTCCCCATTTTGCTTTTAACTCCTCAAGTTTTCTTTTGCTCGCCTCTCTTTCAGCCAGAATTTTCTCGTGACGATTCACATATTTTACATCGCTGTCAAGATCTTTTGTCTGAACGTCAATCGTTTGGGCAGCGGATATACAGGGAATTACGAGCAGCACTATTAATGCAATACAAGTTATTCTCATCATACTTTATTTCCCTCGGGACTATTTAGATGTGATAGCTTGGGTACTGCAACAATCTACACCCATTTTGGAGTGCCGAACTCTGCCTTCAAAATATAATGGCGGCACGAAAATTATTCATTGCGTCCCTTGAGCTGCATTAATTTGAGCGTATAGGAAACCAGATGCCAGCGATCTTCCTCCTTGATTGAGTCTTCATAGGAGGGCATACCGGTTCCGTCAAGGCCGGTAGTGAAAGTTATATATACATTTTCAGGTGAAGAACCTCTCTTGAGATCGCCGGTTGTAAAATTAAAGGGTAACGTTTTGTGGCCCCAATCGTCTTTAAGGTCTTTTGCCCCGGGGCCGTCGCCTTTGCCTTCATGGCCGTGGCATTCCCAGCATTTCATCTCTTTATAGATCTTTTTGCCTTTTTCAGCAGAGGCAGGACTGCCGACCCATTCAGGCTTTTTAGCAGCTATGGTTTCACAGGGCTCTTCCTCTTCCCACCACTCTGAGAAGGTCTTTATATACTCTTTAACGGCCTCTCTTTCCTCAGAAGAAAGGGTGTCTTTATGGGCCGGCATGAAAGACCTTTCGATACCGTCTGATATGGTCCTCAGGATGTCGTCATCGGTGGGCATACATCCCGTTGAGGTTGTACGGAACTTAAAAACACCAAGAGTAAAATCCCTTGAGTATATTTCTATAACCCGGCCGTTTTTTTCGGCTCTGCGGATAACACCGGCCGGCCCCTCGCCGTTGCCTTTAGCACCATGGCAGATAAGACACCGTTCTTGATACACTTTTTTGCCGGAGTCAATTGCAGCGCCCATCCCGTAAGCATCTTTGGTTTTCGGTAATGCTGCCATCAGGACCACTGATAGAAGCATTAAGAAAAATACCGGTATAAGTATTATGTCTTTAGATTTTTTAATAAAACCTTGCAACTGTTTCATCCCTCCTTCCCACCTCTATTTTTTATTCGACAGGGTTCTTACATAAGCAACCACATCCACAATGTCTTGCTTTTCCAGCCCCAGATCCTTGCCGCCAAACGCCGCCATGGGAGTACCCTGTCTGCCGTCACGGACGGTTATTGCCAGAAATTCAGGATCAGCTTCTTGTTGCACTACAGGGTTAACTAGGTTGATTCCAAGGATTTTCTCGCCGCCCTCACCATCGGGACCATGGCAGATTTCACAGCGGACCTTATAAATCTCCTCGCCGTTCTTTATATTCTGGTTAAATCTCGAAAATACGAAAGGTTCTGATTTCTCAGCGGGCCTCTCTTTGGTTATATACTTTACAATCTTGTTGATCTTTTCATCAGCAAGGCCGGCGGCATCGGATTTCCAGGCCGTCATCTGGGTCTTTGACCGTCCTTCTTCTATGATTTTTTTCAAAAATTTATCACCAATCGATTTTAAGAATGCCGGGTTCATGATGGCCGGGATGGTTCTTTTGAAAATCTCGTCATAAATGCTGTGTTTACCCGTCGTATGACAGGATATGCAATAGGCCCTATAAAGCGACTCACCATCCATGGTTTCTTCTTTAAGAAACGGGGATTGCCATATGCGTTTATATTCCCGAGGGATTTCTCTCACTTTTCTCGATAGTATATATGTGGTTAGAAGATCTGCCTCCTTCTCTGTAATGTCGATTCTCATCTCACTCTCAGGTACAATATTTCTGGGATCATCAAAGTGTTGCTTATGCCATGCATAGACGGTCTGTTCGCCCTTAACATACTTAAAAGGGAAGTAGGCAAAAGCCAGAGAGCCTGTTGTATCGAGGGCATTTCCGAGAACCCCGCCAATTCCATTAAGCTTGTGGCAACCTTTGCAGCCCTTTTCGAAAAACAGCCTTTCACCGCCGGCAACCAGCTCCCCACCGTTATGTTGTAACATTTCAAAATCATGGCATTGCGCACAGGAACTTTGGACATACTTCAAGGGCATTATCGGATAATCCCAGTAAGTAGCGCGTTCTATACCATGCGCTACTCTCGTGCTGAGGGCTCGATCCTGTCCATTATGACAGATTGTGCAACCGAATCGATTCACAGGATGATCTTTCAAATAGTTGCCGCTGTGTTGTTTAAATGGATGCTGGACATCAACCATAAGCGGATTTTCAACCCCAACGTGACAGCTGGTACATCGATCAGTCTTTTGCAGACTGCCTATATATATCTGTTGAATATCGATATTAAAGGCCTGGGCTCTTTTTATGGCAACTTTGTCTTCGGCTTTATTGACAAACAAAGTTTTGTACTCAGCCTGATATTTCTTCCATTCAGGTGAAATTTCTTTATGACCGACAAACAGCATAAATACAAAGAGGATCAGACCGGAAACAATAGTTATTGAAATATAAAATTTTCTAAACATAATAATCGCTATTCCATGTGAAATTGAGAAACCAGAGTGTTTCTATCCTGCAATTAATTGTGAAGAGACAGCACTGCTCAGTTTACCTTATTGTTGCAAAAGTTGAGGATGCCGTATATCCAAGGCATCCGAGGGCGAAGCCGTAGTAAATTACTGCGAGCCCTTGGGAACGAAGGAGATGCGGTATCCTCGACTTTCCCGAAGGGTAAAAAAGATGACAAATTTGATACGATTCTTGGATGCCACCTTTAGTTGATTCCGGAAACTTGTCGCCATTATCTCTAAACCCTTGATGATATTGTTTTTAACACATCTTTGTCATGTTTTTTATGCAACTATAGGGTTTAGTCGTTCAATGTACTGGCCATTGGCTCTTTGACCAATAAAAATCCCAATTCGGACCCCTGAGTTCCGTTCCCATATAGGTCAGTATCACGAAGCTGATTAGGAACATTGTAAACACTGCGATGGCTCCCATTCGGGTCGATCCCGTCATGTGGGTCACCAGTAGGGACCAAAGAAGCACAATACCAACCCAAATCGTTCCCGGATTTATCATAATGATAATCAATTGCGGTATGTCGGGCCACCAGTTCCTGAACCAGCCGAAATTGACCACCACCACAAGCAGGCCTATCAATATGCCGGTTCCGATAAAAAATGACAAAACGGTGACCAGCCGTCCCTGTCTGTTTGAAAACCAGATGCCGACATATTGTTGCTCCCGGTCCAGATATGGTATCACGCCAATTGCCAGAAGAGCGAGACTCGGAAGAGCAATACCCCCCATGAATGCAGAATAGGATACCAATTCCTGCAGCCCCAGGAAATACCAGGGCGCCTTGGCAGGATTTTCAGGGATCAGTGCATTGGCAGGCTCTCTTAGGGGTGCATCGATATAAAAGGAATATATTATCACAGCGGTTAAACAGAGCATAAATACAGCCACCTCAGCACGGAGAAGATGGGGCCAACTCAGCACAGTGTTTCCAATATCCCTATCGGCCGCCGGTTTGCCACGGGGAAGCGCCATCAAATCATAGGTTTTTTCCCCACCTTTCCGCTCTGCCGGAAGGAGGGAGCTGCCCTCTTTCTCCGTTGGCTGGAACGTCTCCGGTACCGAGAGACCGCCATCTTTTCTTATCCTCCAAAAATGAACAGCAAGAAAAATAAACAAACAAATGGGAAGTAGCATGATATGAAGAAAATAGACTCGTATGATTGTCGACGTACCGGGAATTGTACCGCCAAGTAACAGTTCCTTCTGAAGAGCGCCGATGTCAATAAACCGGGTAATGCCCAGAATATCCGTTATCTCCTTTGGTGACTGGGCGATATTTGAACCGATAACCAAAGCCCAGTAAGCGAGTTGGTCCCAAGGCAGTAAATAACCGGTAAAGTTTAAGGCAAACGTGAAGATAAGCAGTAAAATTCCGATAACCCAGTTGAATTCCCTGCCTTGCTTATATGAGCCTGTATATAAAACTCTTGCCATATGGAGCATGACGGAAATTATCATCCCTTCTCCGGACCACTTATGGACATTGCGAAGCAGTCTTCCTGTAAAAACAACAAAATTTATGTCCTTAACACTTTCATATGCATGCTCTATTGAAGGCTGGTAGTAGATCATGAGAAAGATACCCGATACCGTGCATATCACGAGCAGAAACAGCGAGATAAGGCCTAAACCAAAGGTATAGGTGGGTCTTAACGTATTCTGGTGTGTCTTGACGCTGTGAAGGTGAAGAAAGAAGTTGTTAACTATAACGGCAGATCTAGTCCTTTCAGAGGTAGGCATGCCGTACCTTAAATAAGAGCCGACAAATGTATTTAAAAAGTTTCTTAAATTTTCAATTAGTTTATTCAAACCAGTCCGCTTCGACTCGTCCATAACCCTTCCCCTCAATTTAAACGTTAAATGTTGTTCCCGCTTTTACTTCTTTGGCTGCATCCACTACAAGAGCGCCATCCACACTCTGACTGATCTCAAGCCAGGGAAGGTTCCGCGGGGCCGGCCCCCCGGTTACTTTACCATCACGGTCATATTTTGAACCATGACAGGGACATTGGAATCCGGCATCGGTAATTGCCACAATACAACCGAGGTGAGTGCATACAGCAGATATTGCTCGCAGTCCTTTATTGTCGGAAAAAATATAAACTTTTCTCTCTTCAATTTTTTTTACTAGGCCTACAGGAAAATTCGCCGGTGTGCCGATATTGAATTTTAGTGACTCCTCGTAGTGAACATTGGCTTTTGTCAATCGTAGAACCCCGGCAAGCACAGTTAAAGATGATAGAAGCACCGCACCAAATGAAGCCAGACCGAGAAAGTCTCGCCTTGATACCCTTTTTTTTTTCTCAAGAACCTTATTGCTCATCTTTTTCATTGATTCATTCCTCCTGAAATTAGTCCGGCTCCACGCCGGTATTCCCCGCACTGACGTTGCTTTTACAGGACAACTGCTCCATCGTGATCGCATCGGTGGGACATCGTTCGGCACATAGACCACATCGGATGCAGATCGTCCCATCCTTAATGATGGCCGAGGTTATCTCCGATGCAATACCGTCTGGCTGGCGGGAAAAGAGCTCATGCAAACTACCGTCATCTGCAAGTTGATCCAGGGGGACGATCTGCAGGCAATTTTCCGGGCAGATGTCGACGCAGCCGCCACATAGAACACAGCGTTGTCCGTCAAAGATCGTATTGACCCCGCAATCGAAACATCGTTCCGCCTCACGCAATGCCTGCTGGGTGGAAAAACCCAACTCGACGGGGTGTTTGATATTTCCCGATCGTTTCTCAATCGGAACCGTAGGCAGCGTTACGCGGTGCTGATTTTCGTAGCCGGTCTCCCGCTCATAAGACGTTAAAGGAAAGTGCAACTCGACGTCGGCAAAGGAAATATGGTTGCCGGTAGTTTTTTCGTATATCCTGCGTGCCACCGCTTTGCCGGAGGAAACGGCATCTATCAGCAATTTTGGTCCGTGGGCCAGGTCACCGGCCACGAACACATCCGGAGCAGCAGTGCTTCCGCTCACCGGATCGCAATCGATCAATCCGTTATCGGTCATGGGGATGCCGTCGCTCCGGGCATCGATAAACGAAAGATCAAAGCTCTGACCGATGGCGACGATCACGTTGTCACACGCCATGAAGAATTTCGATCCCTCAATAGGAACCGGCTGCCGGCGGCCGCTGGAATCGATCTCTCCCAACGCCATTTTCTGACACCATATGCCCTTCACCGTTCCTTGTTCGGTTTTCTCGATGCTAACGGGATTGGTCAGCAAATGGAACCGCACGCCTTCCTCGTCGGTCTCATAGATTTCTGTTTCCACGGCGGGCATCTCCGCACGGGAGCGCCGGTAGACGATGTTGATTTCGCGGTCACCTAAGCGCGAAGCCATGAGAGCCGCATCCAAAGCGAGATAAGATTCTCCTTGCTCTTCGGTTTTGAAGGTATCGGTCACACGCAGCGCGGAACGAGCCGAATCCATAGCGGCGTCTCCGCCACCGACCACCACGACACGACGACCCAGTGGTGGTGGATTACCCAGGGCCACGTCCCGCAGGAACTCCACACCGCCGATCACCCCCTGCGCGTCGGCCCCCGGATAAGGGGCTGTGCGTGATCGTTTTGCCCCGACGGCTATGATCACGGTGTCGTGCCGTTGCCGTAGCTCTGCAAAGGACAATTCTTTGCCCACACAGCAATTGGTGATCGCTTTGACACCCAGTGAGAGGATGGAATCAACTTCTGCGGCAATGAGGTCGCGAGGGAGACGGTATTCGGGGATTCCCACCGACAACATGCCGCCGAGTATGGGCTCCATTTCGTATACGGTGACCGAGAATCCCATCAGCGCCAGGTCATGGGCTGCAGCAAGTCCGGAAGGGCCGCTGCCGATGATGCCTACGCTTTTTCCCTCGACCTTCGGAATGTCACCCCGCATCAGGGATTGCATGAAAGGCAAGAATTCTTCTTTGTCCTGACACTGATACGGAACATATTTTGCCGCGGTCTTTCTCAGGTACGCGAAGTGCTCTTTGCTGTTTCTCCCTTCGGAAAAAGAACCGTAGCGGTCGCAGATAAACCGCTTCAGGGCTCGGATTGCCAGAGGCTGGTCGTAATCGTTGCGCCGGCAAGAGGACTCGCAAGGCGCACCGCAAACACGGCTGCAGATCGAAGCCAACGGATTGGGTCCGCGTGCGATAAGATATGCTTTTTCAAAATTACCCTCGGCGATAGCACGAACATACCCCCTGGCGTCGGTGTGGACGGGACAGGCATATTGGCATTTAATCTGCTTTTTCCAATAATCAAGGTCGGGAATTTTTACCGAGAATTTAATTTTCTGCATAAGGTCTCCAATACCGCACAGGTCCAAATATTTCGAGGCCGACGGTTGACCCCAAATCACTACTTGCTGGTAAAACTAAATCCTGCACTCACCTCTTTTTTGGGTGCTACCGTCACCGTCTGCTCCATCGTACCCAAGGCTTCATGCCAGGCCTTGAGCGTGTATGTGCCGGGAGGAACATTCGCTATCTCGAATTTGCCGCTTTTGTCGGTAACCGCATAGTAGGGGTGCTTTGATACCCATATATATGCGCTCATCCAGTCGTGGCCCGCATCGCATTTGCTGGAATACATCACCGGCCGCTTAAGGCGCTTCTTTATCTTCTGACCTTGCGTGGGTAACGCCAGGTTGAAGGCAGTCCGTGTGCCTTTCATGTAGCCGTGCGTGTTGTGCAGAATGGGATCTGAGTTTATAATAATCAACGTTGTACCTTTAGTAACAGCCTGCACATGAGGCACAAAAACACAATTCTTATTGTCTAGAACAGCTCCTTTCACGGGTACGGTCTTCTTGCCTTTTTCGATGCCCTCTAAGGTCACCACCACATTCTTGATCTCATTATTGCCGGAAATCTCAAACCGGGGATCAGGCCTGGTCTTGCCGCAAAATTCAGCATTCTTGGTGACGGCTATCATTTTCACTTCAGGGGCTTTACCCTTTAACGTCACCACACCCGTTATCTTGCCGCCGGCGGTAACTTCTATAGCCTCGTAAGCCTCAACCACCGAGTAGCTGCTTAGAAAAAAACTTACCATCAGTACCAGATTTAAAACAATGATTCTCTTCAACATCTTCTATTCCTCCTTGCTGTTGTGTAGATATAGATAATATATGGTGCTAAACGGGTACAATTCCTTTTTAATTAATAGCGGAATTATACCCCACAAGCGGACCGGAACAATTCCAATCCGACCTCTGTCCTGTCTTCCTAAAAAATCGTTCTACTAATCACCGACAACCACAAAAAAAGGAGCTGCCGCCCTAAAATTATGGCAATCCTAAATCGGCGCAATCGTCAGCGTTTTTTGCATCCTCATTCTCGGTATAGCACCTAGGAGCATGCACCTCGCCGTGACAGTTCAAATAACACGTCCCCCTGTATTGGCCCCCATCTATGAAGGTCGGTTCTGGGAAGCCTTGCGTGGGTCTCCCTGTAATCTGATAAGTTGACCCTCCGTAAACGGCAAAGGTCTTGAAATTAATCAGATGGTTGGATTCGTGAGAGCCGTGAGGGTCGTGGCAGTTGATGCAGGTGTGGTCTTTTTCAAAGTGTCTATCGTGGAGGAATCCGCTCTGGTCGCTCGTCAGGGAGTTCTTGCTGTGGCATTTGAAGCAGAGCTCCACTTCACCGTCATCGTGGAAATCACCTAACTCCGGGTTGAACGTATATGTGTCGGCCAGAATAGCCCCATTGTCGGAGCCGTGGGGACCTGCGGGGCCCGTGCTCCCTGCTGCCTCGGATATATTGCTGTTGTGACAGTCGGTGCAATATATTAAGCTGTTGGTCCTGTCCAAAGGGATGTCCGATCTTAAGCTGGGGACCTCTGAGTTGTTGTTGGGGTTATTCTCCACTAGGGGATGGTAAGAGACCAGGCCGGGGTTGTTGGGATTTACTTTGTCCCTTAGGTTATAGACCCCGTCAAGCCTGGTCATTTGAAAGGAAGTCGGGGTAGGGCATCGCGAGGTACCGCAGGCGCTCATAAACGGGACTCCATGGCATTTGAAGCATAACTCATACTGGAAATCTATTTCCGTCTTCACGTTTCCGGAGATGCTGATGCCGCTTACCCCCTTTATCCTGTCGTTGGCGTCAGGCGGTGTGGAATGGGGGGCGGAAGTGTTATTAGGGTTGAAAGAGATCATGGGATCATCGTCTCTGGCGGCGTGAGGGTTGTGACAATCCATGCATTCAACATGAAGGTTCATAGTAAGAGGGTCCTCAGTTAACACATCATCATGATCGGTGTTTGGGGTGATTTCGACGGGATGATGATAGAGCTTGGAAAACTCCGCCTGGATGTTTTTTGAGGCCACGTTCCCGGTGTGGCACAGGTAGCAGGTGTTCTCTTCAATGTTTTTTAGCAGCCTTGCGGCGGTAACGGCGGTGTGGGGTTTATGACAATTGAAACAAGCGTTTTCGGTCACATTGCTGCCTTTCCACTCGGTCTTTCTCTCTCCCCAGGGGTCTGTGCCGACGCCTGTCCAGGTGGCCGTACTGGTCGCATGGGAGGAGTTGCTCCAGCTCCAAGTGACACCGCCTCTAAGATGGCATGTCCTACAGATCTGGGCATTCAGGGTGGTTTTGCGGAGAAAGGGTTTGGTTTCATTATCATGAGGATCATGGCAGGTGGTGCACTGCAAGTAGCCGTCTTCGAGTGGGAGGTCGATGTCGTCGGGATCGGCTAACTCGCCGTCAGCATTTGCCAGTTCGGGATTGTATAGAAAGGAGATGGGGTGATCGTCTCTGAGGTCTGTCCCCAGTTTGGCTCTCCCGGTAAGGAAAGTAGTATCCAGATCCATGCTCTGAGACCCAGGGATGTTTCGGATGTCCCCTAACGCTACTGTTCCATCATGGCAGGAAAGGCACAGGCGTGATTTGCCCGTGGGTTGACCGGGTGCGGCCTGCAATGTTGAACTACCGTAGATGTCATAGTTCTCCTCCTGCTCCGACGGCAAGTCGCGGTTCCAGAGAGGCGTAGCCGGCAGCGCGCTGTGGGGGGTATGGCAGAACACGCAGATCTCAGTGATGGTCAAACTCTTGAAGCTGAACTTGCCTGAAGTAGACAGGTTATGAGGGGTTTTGGCTATATCCTGGGCACCCCCAGCCAAGACCGTCCAAAGGGTCAGGACCGCAAATAAAATCCTAGGCGCCATTTTCATCTCTCACTCACCTCCCAAAAACTGAAAAACCTGGATCCGCCTGTTATAGGAATCAGCGACATAGATGCGGTCCTGGGTGATAAAGAGGCCCGCAGGCAGCCAGAATTCCCCGGCGTTGTTTCCCGAATTTCCAAAGGCCAGCAGAAACCTGCCTTCAGTATCGAAAATCTGAACCCTATCGGAGAGCGCATCAACCACGTAGATATGCCCTTCACTATCTATTCCCACCCCTTTGGGCTGGGCCATTTCCCCCGACCCGTCCCCATGCTTGCCTAAAGAGAAAAGGTGGTTCCCCTGGAGGTCGAAAGCCTGAACCCTAAAATTCATCGTATCGTTAACAATCAGTGTATCTCCCCGGAGGAAAAGGTGCGTGGGGTAGTTGAACTCTCCCGCACCGGTTCCCCTTTTACCGAATGAGAAAAGTCTTTTTCCGCGCTGATCAAAAGCGTAAATACGAAACCCCAGTGTATCGGCCACGTACAGCCTTGAAGTCTTTTTCTCGAAAGCTAAACCTGTAGGTCTGGCCGCATCCTCGATGGTGAATAGATGGCGGCCTTTGTGGTCCAGGGCGTAAACCTTTCCCAGTGAAGAATCCGAGATATAAATTTTGTCCCCTCCGATGGCTACTCCAATCGGAGAAAGAAATAAATCATCACCCGCTCGAGTGATCCTTTTGTATTTTTTTTTCTTCAGGTCAAAGTAGTGCAATGCCCTAGCTCCGGGGTCGACAACGGCGATCACATCCCCGTCCACAGCTATGGAATATGGTCTGATCATTCCGTGATCTCTTTTTCCCAGGATAAAGCTTTTTAACCGTTTTAAAATGGAGACCGGAAAGTCGAGGCCCTTTGGATCCCTGAAGGCGTAAAGGAACTTGATTCTGGCCTCTTCCGGAGGTGCAGGCCAGACCACCGTCTGCTGAGAGCTGCTAACAGCCTGTCTTGCTCCTGCCGGCCCAGTCGGAGAAGACACAAATGGCGCGCAGGACGATATTAACGCCAGCAAGAGGGCCAAGATATAGCGCATTTAGAATCTCCTTTTAAAGGTAAATGTCAGCCTATCCTCATCCCTATCTCCAGAAGCACCACTCCACTCCAGATGAGAATATTCGGAATTTATTTCAGTTTTACCCACAAACCACCTCAGTTTCGGCCCCACCTTCCAGACGCGCTCCTCTGACTTGTCATCTTCTTCCCTTTCTTCCCTTTGCCACATTTCTGCATTTAGCTCGAGGAAAAGATTTGGTTTGGGCTGCCAATTGATCGATAAGCCTTCACTGAAAGTAGTCGAGCCGCTTTTTTCAGTATCGAAAAAGGTCTGCCTTGCATCGAAGGATAAGGATATTTTTTTGGAAAAGGTGTGCTGGTAGGATTGTCTGAGATTTATGGTGTCGAATTTGAAATCTCCGGTTTTTCTCGACTCTTTCTCTGCGGTTAAAGTCAATCTGTACGTAGGGCCTGCGAATTCGAATTCCACTCCGGTGGTGGAACTTTCTTCGGACAACAGTGGTTCTCCACTCCTGCCTGATAAGAGGTCCTGATCCATCTGAAATAACCTATAGTAGAGATATACCCAGTCGAAATCGAGGCCGGTCATATAATTGAAAGTAGTAGTTGAAAATTTACGGGCAGGAATCGATTCGTAAAGGTAATCAACGCTTAAGACATCTCCTACACTTATCGTCCCTTCGGTGAAAATCCTAATTTCCGTCAAACTGCCGCTAGAGACTATGTCATAGTCCTGCTCTTGGATGTAAACAACGGTCTCGGCGGGATTGGTTATTACGATACTGTCAATGACAATGAAGCGCCGCTTTAATAAAAAGACCCGGGTGCTGTTTACTTTATGTTCTTCATTGACCACTTCAAACAGAGCGCCAGGGGTTTCATTATCTTCGATCCGGTATGCGCCCCCTACGCCGGCGGTAAACCTCCCTTTCCATGGCAGCTTCTTGGTGTACGATAGATTCAGACCCCCTCCATAGGAAAGCTGCCGGTTGGATTCAGAATCAATGGAGGAACCTGAGAGGTTCAACCTGGTATTGAGATTTTGGTAGAGCTTGTGATTTAAAGAGAAGGCGCCGGAATTACTTTTTGTATCTCTCACCCGAACGAAAGAAGTATAGGTGTGTGAATAGGTAGTGTATAGATTTTTGGTATGTTGAAGGTGAAGCTGTTCACCAACTGCCAGCCCTCGGGTGGGTCGAACGCCTTCTCTGTTGCGGTAATCAATGTTATAATTTAGGCTGCTCCCCTTCCCCCATCGAAGAAGACGATGGGAGAATCTTCCCAAGTTCGAAACGAAGGGCCTGTTTCCCGTTCGATCTTCAAACTGGATGCGTTCGAGGAAGAGGTCCATTTTGCTGTTGCTTCCCGAAAAAGACAGGCTCTCCTCGACTTCGTCACGGTCAAAAACCGCAGAAGTAAGGCCTGATGTTTGAGTTTGTTCGAAAAAACGTTTCGAGTAACTCATATGAAATGGAAAATAGGGGTTTTTATAAGTCCCTACAACCTGGAAGCTGTCGGTTTGAAACTCCGTCCAATCCCCAACGCTTGATGTGAGTGTTCCGGAATTTCTCGCTCCATGTACATTCAGGCTAAACGGCCTCGCTTGAAGGATGCCTAAGTTAACAGAATAGTTGAGAATCCTTGTATTACTATCCGAATCAACACCCTCGCCTTTAAAACCTTGCTGCGAGAAGGTGGGGTTAACCTCAACGTCAAAGGTCAGGATACCCGGGTGCAGAACATATCCTTTATCCCCTATGCGGAGCTGCTCTTCAAAGGTGTATGCCTCTTCATCTCGAGAATCCTTACCCTGACTCCGGAAGAGCCTGAAATTAAATATCAACTCTCCTTTCAAACGGTATAAATGAAGAAGCCCTTGCGCCCATGTGTCCGGTGCGATTATCATAATGCCTATTAACAAAACCAGAACCTTTTTCCATATTGACGGTTTAGCGGATTGTAAAAGTAGGGGCATTCCCCCTGGTGTAGAACTATTCTTGATTTTTGTCCCATTCCCAAAAAGTTTTTAGCAGTGGTTTTTTATCCCTTGCCAGAGATTTTAAAAAGTTGGCCAGGTGCCAGCGGTCTTCTTCGCTTAAGACATCAAAGTACGCGGGCATGGGAGTGCCGTTTAACCCGGTGGTAAACGTCCTGAATATGTCCCTAACCGTATGACCGCCCCGGAAGTTCCACTGCTGAGTTAAATTTGCGGCTTTTATGGGGAACCCCCAATCGTCTTTTAGCGTGGCGGCGGAAGGGCCGTCACCCTTCCCTCCTTTGCCATGGCACTCCCAGCATTTCATTGTTGAATAAAGTTCCTTCCCCTTTGTGATGCTTTCTGTTGTGACTGGCAGAGACTCTCCCATGCTGATCGGTTCAGGAGGCTCCTCTTCCTGCAGCCAGTCTTCCATCAAAGTCTTGATGTAGGCTGTTGTCTGTTGTGCTTGCCGGGTCGTTATAAGCCCCTTCCAAGCGGGCATAGAGCTTCCCGGCATCCCTTTTTCAATAATTTTGACGACATCATCATCTGTGGGAAGTTCCCCGCTTGGAGTGGTCCTGATCTTAAATACACCATCGAAAAAGTTCCTTGGCCTAGGAACGAGGGAAGGTGCAGCCGGACCATTACCCTTGCCCGTAACCCCGTGGCAGGGGGTGCACCATTTTTCGTAAATTATTTTCCCTGCTTTGGCTTCGACTTTAGGGTCAATACCGTCCTTTTGTGCAGCAGTTTTCTCAACAACGGGTTCATAGTGACATCTGTGGCAAACTTTGAGTCCCAGGGCGAAAGCGATGCGCCCGTTATGGCACTTTCCACAGAACTCTCCCGCCTGAATTTTAACCATTGTGACTGGGTTTGCGCCTTTTTCCATTTTGAAGATGAAAGGATGACAAACCAGGCACCGGAAGCGGATCCGGTGCAGCCAATGGGGGAAAACGGCCGGGGGCACCGGCTTTAGCCCCTCGACTTCCTCCTTGACCTTGGCTTCAGGCCTCTTAAAAAGGATATCTCCATATTCAGCGGACGTTTCGGTTCTTCCCCATAGAAGGCCTAAAAAAAGGAGCCCTGAGGCAATCAGGATTTTTTTACATGGCAACGTTTGCATCCCTTTGCAATCGGAAAAGCCACCTTGGTGTGACATTTCCCGCAGTACTCCCCGGATAATATTTTGGCCATGGAGAGCTGCGTGCCCCTCTGGCGAAATATCACGGGATGACAGCTCTCACAGGTAAGCCATTGCGTATGGGCGGAGTGAGGGAAATAGGCGCCCAAAAGTCCTAGGGGCCCCGAAAAGTGAAAGTTGAACTTGAACACAAAGTGATCACCGGCTCCTTCCACGGAACTCCTGGGCTTAATGATTCCTTTTCTGAGTGCTTCCATCCAATCGACTTCTCCCAGCCCATCCTTTGGGAGTAGTTTTTCAGCCTCCTCCCAGACCAGCGTTTTTTCTATGGGGGGTCGCTCCTCTTTTTCTTGGGGAGGCAGGATCGGCTTCAGAACCTCCGCCTCCTTTTCCACAGGCGTCGGCATTTTCTCTTTGGAAACGATCTTTACCTCTTCAGGCGGCTTTTCCGGTAAATCGAAAAATAAGGCGAGGCCCTGGCGCCAGGAGCAAGAGGTTAGGAAAAGCAATACAGTGAGAAGGATGGTCATCTTCATAATCAGTATTTTATCCTTTACGCTCACTTTTAAAGATTACCCTCCTGAACTTTTAAGGGACCGGAATACCCGGCTCGAAGATTCTTTAAGTTAAAATGTTAAAAACACAACCGACCTGAAAGTGTGCAACAAGTTGCGGGCGCAGACGCAACGCAAAAATATCCATATAAGCTGGACTATTTAACAAGCAAAGAGGAGGCAAGAAGCCTCCTCTTTTAAGAATGGTTTGGCAATTGTTTTCTCACTTGGATCGTAAAATCAATATCACAAAACAAACAGGCAAGCACCCTCTCCTTTTACTTTATGTGGCAAGTCTTGCATAGAGCGCTAGCTACCGAATTGTCTACCCTTAGGAACTTTTCGTCTGGCGTATGGGGATTGTGACAAGTCGCGCACTGGACTGTCCTATTGCTTCCACCATCAGTAAAAAACCGTAGAGTACCTGCATTATTTAGTGTGTCAAAGTCTCTGAACATGTCATCCTCTTCAGGCGTTGGGTACTCTATTGATATCGGGTGATCGTCACTCAGGTTCTGGGTTAGAAGGGGATTGAAGTTGGCACTGGCACCTGCTACCATTGAGTTGCCTGATGCAGCGGGGAGGTCAGTATCTCCCAAGACTCCGGGCTTGTTAAGAATCACGTCCAGGCCTATTACTCCATCGTGACAGGAGAGACAGGCCAGCGAAACTCCGGTAGGCTCGCCTGCGATGGTTGCGTCGAGGGTAGGGCTGGAATACATGGTGTAGCCCGAAGTAGTCACATTCCGGTTCCACAGAGGAGCCTTAACTCCAGTCTTTGAGTTATGCGGAGTGTGGCAGTATACACAAATCTGTGGATCACCCGCATCTCCGTAATCGGTAACGGCAGCCTTGGTGTAGTTCGATATTCTGTGTTTAGTAATTCCAACGTCGTCATTAACTGCTATCGCTATCTGGACGTTTACTACAAGGGCGAAAATCGCCCCTACACTTACCCACATGATAAACCTCTTCATCTTTTACCTCCTTTTTTCATTATTAACTGCATTGAGAACTGGTTTGACATCTTTCTTATTATTATTTATCTTTTTTCCCAATTCCTCTTGTTTAAGGAATTGGAAAACCTGAATCCTTTCGTTATACTGATCGGCCACATATATACGGTCCGAAGCATCGATAGAGATAGCCGCCGGCAGATAGAACTCTCCCCTCTCTGTTCCCACATTTCCGAAAAAAAGAAGCAGGTTCCCGCCGGCATCGAAAATCTGTACATTGCTGAAACTCGCGTCCGATACATAGACATTCCCTTGAGAATCCACAGCAACACCCTTGGGGCGGGAGAACTGCCCGAGGCCATCCCCGAGGCCTCCAACAGTAGAGAGATACTCTCCTTCGGGGTTAAAGACCTGGACTCGAAAATTCAGGGTGTCCGCCACATATAATTTTCCCTCTTTATCGACGGCAATATTGCTCGGGAAGCGGAACTCACCCTTTTTAAAACCCCTATTCCATGCGTGGTCGCTGGCGCCTGACGCGAGCTCCACCGGAGCATTTTTTTTGCCGATAGAGAAAAGGACATTTCCTTCCGGATCGAAAGCGACGATCTGGTGACCGTGGGCGTCGACCACATAAATTCGACCTCTTTTCTCATCCAGGGCTATGCCGATGGGTTTCACTAATACGTCCTTTCCGCCTATAGCATTTAAGAACTTTCCTTTGGCGTCGAAGATGACGACCCTGTTCATCCAGGAGTCGGTGACATAGACCCTCCCGTCTTTGCCCGATACAACGCCCATGGCCTTGCTCAACTGCCCTGGTCCTTTTTTACCGAATACGAGGACCTCCTTTGCTTTGCTGTCGAACACTATCACCTTACCGGTGGCGGAATCAGCTACGTAAACCCTGCCGTCGCCGTCTGAGTGTACCCCGTAAGGTTTCACAAGTATCTTGCCATCTCTCGACTTGATCCCCAATAATGCTTCGAGAAGCTTGTTTGACGGAGTCTCCTCCCTGCCCACATCCGAAGATCTGCTGATCTCCCTGACAAACTTGATCCGGGGCGCCTCCGGCGGTGGAGGCCACACCAGCTCTCCCAGGGCCTCTTTTTTTTTGACCCCCGCGCATCCGCCCAGAAGCCCGAGGCCCAACAGGCCGACAAGCACGCATTTTGAAACCGTTAAGCTCTTTTTGTTAAATACTGCCGACATCGTGGTTTATCCTGTCCTTAGTTGACCTTGAAGTCGAAAACTCATTATCTTTCCGTGTTTCATTGATTACCTGAGCACAAAAAAAGCCGGGCAACCTGATTTCAAGGCGACCCGGCTATCTTTATTAAGATCCGTGGCTTTCCGTCCCTGCCTCACAACAGGTTTGGCTTTATCTTTGAATTGTAATTACAGAGGTTCGATGCAAAGGGCGTGCCATTTGAGTCAAGGAGCCAGTCAGCGACTTAATCGTCGCGTTTGCAACCGCGTGCATCGGCACGCTGGTTTGGCAGCAAACAATCAAAAGCACCGGAATCCTCTTGCCTGCCCATGATGGGCGCGGGTTTAACGCGCACTGGTACCGGTGTGCCTTTAAGGGCGACCTTATATCTAAAGATAATCACCACGTATTTTTCTAAACACCCGGATCAGCGCAACCAGATCAAGCAACTGAATGGGGCACCGATGCCCGAATGTGGGGCATCAGTGCCATACTTTCCGGATTAGGTCATCCGAATAAGCTCCATGGATACTTTAAGAATAACAGGCAGGGGTATTCGGTAAGTCGTGGATTCAGGCCTGACAGGCGTTTGCCCGGGCCAAAGTAAGGCACTGGTCTTGGTTTTATCAGAGGGTGGGTTTGGAGATATTGTATTTCTTGAGTTTTCTGAACAGAGTTTTGTAGTTGATACCTAAAAGGTCCGCGGCCTTTGATTTGTTACCTCTCGTACTGCGCAGGGCTTTTTGGATGGCCTCCACCTCGGCCTTCTCCAAAGTTCTCTTAGCAATAGCTCTTAACGAAAAAGAGTCGCCTTGCGCGCCGTCTTTTTCCGAAGAGACCGTCTTCCATTGCTCATCAAAGAGATGTTCCGGAGTTATCATCTCCGGATTGAATAAAACTGCGCGCCTGATGGCGCTCCTTAGTTCTCTAACGTTGCCGGGCCATTCATAATAGAGCATCGCGCGCACGGCCTCTTGGGTAAAACCGGAACTCTCTTTTTGAAGTTCGCTGTTGGCTTCGTTCAGAAACAGTTTGGCCAGAAATAGAACGTCTTCTTGCCTGTCCTTGAGTCTGGGCAGGAATATGGTGAACTCGTTTAGACGGTAATAGAGGTCCTCCCGGAAATTTCCCTTCTTGACCTCTTCCGCCAAAGGTTTGTTGGACGCGACTATGACTCTAACATCCAGCTTTATGGATATATCAGACCCCAGTTTGCTGACTTCCCGCTCCTGGAGCACTCTCAGCAGTTTGCTCTGGAGAAACAGGGGCAGATTGGTTATCTCATCCAAAAAGAGGGTCCCTTCTCCGGCCGCTTCGAAGTAACCGGACCGCCTCCCCCCGGCTCCCGTGAAAGCGCCTTTTTCATACCCGAAAAATTCACTCTCCATGAGTGTTTCCGGTATTGCGCCGCAATCCACGGTGATGAAGGTATTCTCACTCCTGGGACTCCGCTTGTGAATGGTGCGGGCGATAAGTTCCTTGCCCGTCCCGGTTTCGCCCTGAATGAGTACCGACATGTTGGTCGGGGCGACCTGGTCCAGTTTGTGGATGACTTTTTTGGTCTCTGGGCTCGTTCCCATAATGTTTTCTAATTGTTGTTCTTCATCAAGCTTCTTTCTTAACACCTGCATTTCTTTACGCAGTGATATGTTATCCGCCGCTCTCTTGAGGGTAAGAATCATTTCGTCGTTGTTAAAAGGTTTCGTCAGGAAATCGTACGCTCCCATCTTCATTGCACGGACGGCGGATTTCACATCACCGTAGGCAGTAATTATAATCACGGATATGGGCTCTCCTAACTTCTTTATTTTCTCGAGGGTCTCCCATCCGTCCATCCCGGGCATGTTTAGGTCCAGGAGTACCATTTCCGGGACACGCCGTCGGATTTTATCCAGGGCCGCCATTCCGCCGTCAGCCACCTCGACGCGGTAGCCCTCTTCCTTTAGGAGGTTCGAGATCATCCAACGCATATCCTTGTTGTCATCAACAATTAAAACTTCTATTTCATTCATGACTCCGTGGCCCTTTCCCATCTGGCAGGAAGGGATACAGTTAATTTTGCACCCCCCTGGGGCATGTTTACAGCTGATAGCTTACCTCCATGGGAGTCCACAACCCGGTGACAGATCGACAGCCCCAACCCCGTGCCTGTATCTTTGGTGGTGAAAAAGGGTGAAAAGACCTTGTCCAGGTTTTCCTGAGGTATTCCCGGACCGGTATCGGCAAAGGCAATAGTCACATTTTCTCCTGCCATATCCACTTCCAAAGTTACGGTTATCTCTCCGCCGACGGAGATGGCTTCGATGGAATTGAGCAGAATATTCACGAAAACATGTTGTAGGTTGGCCCTGTCGGCAAAGATGCAGAGGGTCTCCTCAGGGTATGCCTCTTTGAGCACGATGCCCCTCTGCGCGCACTCTGAGGTCACGATACTGCATGCCTCTTTCAGCAGTTCGATGACATTGATCTCGGAATGTTCGCTCTCCGCCGGTCTGGCGAAACGGAGGAGCTCCTTGATGGTATGGTCGGCGGCGGTGATGTTTCTCTGCATGACCACGAGGTGCTCCTTCAAAGAGCCTTCCGGGTTCAATTTCTGAAGACAGAATTGGACCGCACTCCCAACGATACCAATGGGATTGCCGATCTCGTGGGCGAGCCCCGCTGCCAGCAGACCCACACCGGCCATCTTCTCCTGCTGGATGATCTCCTGCTCCAGCTTTTTACTGTCCGTTATATCACTGATAACTTCGATGGCTGAGATCGAGCCGTCCCTGCTTTTCATGGGAATGGAAGTCAGTGAATAAAAACGGTCATCGGAGGTCTTTTCTTCACTGGTCTGTGTTTTTCCATTCGTTAGAGTCAAGTTGGTTATGCAGTTATCGCAGCGCTGCCCCGCTCTCCAAAAAGCGTTGCATTCACTACCAACGTTCCGGCCAAACTGCTTCGTTATCAAGTGATTCTCAAATTCAACGATCCTGTTTGAGTTTATGACCCGTACATAGGCGTTCATGCTGCCCAGAATTGTCTCGTAATACTCGTTGAGAAACTGTATTTCCCTCTGCGCTTCTTTCCTCTTGGTGATATCCCTTATGAAAGCCCTGGTCTGAATCAGTTTATCGGTCTTCCGATCAAAAAAACCGGTCTCGTTTATCTCCACCTCAATGTCTTCGCCATCTTTGGTCCGGAAGGTCGTCTCTATGGTGCTTTCACCGTCCGATAAAATCCTGTTGAAATGTGGGAGCAACTCTTCCCTGCGTTCCGGGGGAGCGAGGTCTTCGAGCTTCATCCCCTTCATCTCTTCCAGCGTGAAACCGAGCCTTTCAGTTTCGGTTTTGTTTACATGCAAGAAGGCCCGCTCCGCATCGATCTGGTGTATCATCTCAGGGGAATTTTCGATGAGATCCATATATCTCTCATGGGATTTTTTGATGTCTTCTTCCAACCGCATCTGTTTTTTGTGGCTGTTATAGACAATACCGAAAAGTCCCAAATATAGCGATGAGCCACCGAGCAACGCCAAGACCCAGGTAAGTTTTCGAATTCTACTGATACTTGCAAGTAAAGTTTGAGGGTGCTTATAGGTTTCGATCACGCCGAGGAGTTCCTTGGAATCGGGATCAAATATCGGCGTATAAATTTCCATGATTCGGTCATATTTCCGCTCGTAAGCATGTTCTGTTTTATGTGGGTCCCCAAGAGTGGCTGCAATCTCTCCACGCAGGGCCTCCGTCAGATCCTCATTAGGGAAGAATTTTTTGCCGATAATATCTTTTTGGTCCGACCATAAGACAGTACCTTCTGTATTGTATATCTTAACCCTTATTATCTCCGGAACGGTTAGCAACTGAGCCAAAAACATTCTTAAGTGAGGTGAATTGTCTGAAAACCCCTGTTTTTTGAAGCTATCTAGTAAAAAATGCTCATGGATCTCAGAACTTAAAAAATGGGACGTGATTAGGGCTTCCCTCTCTATCATGATCTTCTTCATAAAGCTCAATATGACGACTGAGCCAAACAGGGTGATGACAAATATTAAGAGGAAGCTTAATATTGAAAACCTCTGGACCAGATTAAATTTTCTCATGGCCTTTCATCCCCAGGTCTGCTTCCAAATCCGTTGAAATCGGCGGCAAGACAGCAAATCCGCCGCCCCCTTCAACGGTCGAAAGATCTATTGTTTCTCTGCTGCCCGGATCGGATATCTTGGCAGGGGGGCCAATTTCAGCCTTCGCAAATCTAAACAGGAAGGTTCGTACACAGATACCTCACCCCGAAACTATGCAGGTTTCATGCCAAAGGGGGATTCAGGAAGATGGTCAGCGGCAGAGTATTCGATACTTTTAGATGGTAAGGATGATAGTGGTTTTGGCCTTGGATGTCAATTATGAATGTGGAAATCGAAAGTAAAACAATTGTATTTGGCCAACCCGAGAAAATTGGCTCCCCAGCACGGACTCCCTTCGGCTTCGCTCAGGGTAAACTCACCGCTGAATTATTGATCAGCGCTAATTTCTTTATTACGGGTTCAGCCTTTACCCTGTTGTTGCAAAAGTCGAGGGGCTTCAGAGCCAAGGCGGAGAGGGTGCAGCTGTAGTGAATTACCGCAAACCCTCTTCAACACAGGATCTGAAGTCCCTCGGCTTTCCCGACGGGTAAAAACATGACAAGCATTTTGCACTTTTTTAGATATCATCGAAGGTTTAATCCAAAAACGTAACCAAATTACGCGTAACAAATGACTCTCTTTGTGTTTAACACCCCTTTGCCATGTTTTTTATGCAACTGCAGGGTTTAATTTGACGCTACCGATTGGCGGCTGAATGCTTATCTGGATGTTTTTCTGAATACAGAAGGTCTGTTAAAGCTAAAGGGAAAGTATAATATATTCCGGTGTGGCAGAAATTCAGAAGCAAGGACCGGTCAGCTATCAGATCAAAAAAGAAACCCAAGTTTTACTTGAGAATGAAATGAGATAAAGAGGAATATGTATTTTATCGTGAAGAATAGAATCGTTTTTACGCGATTTCAATAGTTGATTGTCTTTATATTCAGCATGTTACATTGTGGTATATAATTTCTTTAATTATGGAGAGGGTTAATTAAATGTATAATGTATATCTTATTTTTGGATGATTTGGGAAAATGTAGAGGTATCTTGGGGGTTTCTTGCCAGAAAAGCAAACATTATGCAAGTAAATATATATTGAGGTCAAAGATGTTTTTCAACCTATTCAATTGCAAGATACGCTCTCAAATTTTAATGAGAGCCCAACGTTCTCTGTACCAAATGAGGGAGAATAATGAACTTCCCATTGTAGTAACAAAAAATGGGATAAGGAAGATTCCTTCAAGCCCGTACCCTAGATGCACACCCACTAACCATCGCAATGGCAAATCAAGACCCCACCAGAACAAAAATTTACAAATCAAGACTACTTTTGTTGCTCCTGCTCCGACTAAGGAAAAACTAATAATTGTACCAAATACATCTATCCAAATCCATAATCCTAGTAGTTGTAAGGGAATCAAGGCAAGATTAATTGTACTCTGGTCAGAGATGAATATAGAAAGAACAGCTTGGGGGAATATAATAACAATAATACTAAAAACAATCACTCCTGCTGTGCCTATACTAGCTACCTCCCAACCCCACTTTTTAGCATCTCTAGATTCTTTCCGCCCCAAGGCTTGACTAACAAGAGTCAGTGAAGCAATTCCAAATCCCATTATAGGCAGATGGACTATTAAAAAGATATTTATAAGAACATTGGATGCAGCCATTTCTTTTGTACCAAGCAGTCCGACAATAGCAAAAAAAACAAGGACTCCCAGTATTATAAAAAATTGGTTAGCACTTTCAGGAAGAGAGACCCTAAGCAATGTACGAATTCTCTCTGCATCAGGAAGTCTTTGAAGGAAACCATTTTTTCGAGCATATTTTAACCCAATAATGAAATTCGTGGTGGCTCCACAAACAGCGGCAAGGGTTGATGCTAATCCTGCTCCCATGGTTTCTAGTCTGGGAAACCCCAAATTTCCAAAAATCAGAAGATAGTTAAATATCACATTCATAATCAAGGAAATCCCAAGAACAACCAGAGGCCATATAGGACGGCTGATGCCATTCCAAAAAGAACGAAAACAGATACCAGCCCCTATCAATGATAGTGAAGGGATTCTAGCTCCTAAATATAAAACCCCTTTTTCGATTACCTCCGGGTCTTGACTGACCAATGGAAATAAAAATGGGAGAATTGAGTAGCATATGATCATGAGGACTAAGCTGAGAGAACACGCAATTAATAAACCTATATTCAAATCATGCCCTGTTAAATGAGGATTCCCCTCCCCAATCCGTCTAGCCACCAACGCTTGCACTCCACTTCCTATTCCCAATGGTAGAGTAAGAAGCAATATGAAGATGAAGTTGCCAATGCCTATACTAGCTAATGCAGCATCCCCTAACCGTCCCACCATGGCAATATCAATAAGGCCTATGAGATTATAACCAAACATTGTCGCAACAATTGGAGCTGAAAGCCTTAGAATGGTTTTTAGGCGAGGTTTTTCAATTAACATTATTCGAATTTCTGCAAAATTACGTAAGATTGTTTAAAGTTTAGCCTGCATGAATAACCTAAATTGAGTGGCGAAGAAACGATAAATCATATGAGAAATCGGATTCGATTCTTGAGGTGGCGAACCGGCTCATATTAGAAATCAAGCTTCGGGGACCGGATTTCGGGTCTTCCAAATCAGGAGCCCGATCATCCCCACAGCTGCCATGGAAACCAATCCGATTGCAGGGAAGACCATATGAATTCCGATACTGCTCTGGATACTTTCAACCATTTTGACTGCCAGCGCCCCGACCCCAAAGGTCAAAACGAACTTGATGCCGAAGGCCGAGTGGTGAAGCGATTCCGGTGTCATCCGGGCTACCAGTGTATTTTCAATCGGTTGCATGCCCAGAAGAAAGAAAAAATAAATCAACGCCAGCAGAATCAACGGCAAATCCAACATGACGGCCATGGCAAAGGCGGCCGGAATCGTCGTGGCGTGAAAAATAAGATAACAAAATTTAGGTTCAAATCGCTCGGCTATTCGACCGCCGGTGAATTGACCCGGTATCCCCATAAAGTAAATCAGACCGGCAATGGATGTCGCCACCAGGTTTTTGGAAAGCCCTCCACCGATCACGGAAACCAACCATTGAAAAATCCCGGGGTTTTTCAGCTCAAGGTAGACCGGGAGAATGACGGAGGCGCCTCTGTATGCCACCCCTCCGAGCATCATGGCCACAAGGAGAATAAGGAAAGCTGTGATCATTTTATTTGATTTTTTATCGCCTGACGCTGGTTTTTTCGATCGGGGCTGTTGCGTTAATGGAAAGACGATCATCAGCACCACACCCAAAACATTCAACAGCCCCAGGAGAAGATAGGCGATCCGGGGTCCCCAAAGCCAGTTGGCAATGCCGGTCAACAGGGGCGCCATTGCAAGCCCCAGACTTCCAAACATGCCGTTATATCCCATGCCGAGGCCAACCCGGCTGATCTCTTTTGAGATAAGCCCAAGGCCGGTTGGGTGATAGATAGCGGAGAAGAACCCCAGCGCCGCGAGCGTGATGGCCAGTCCGGTGGGGGAATTGATCCACATTGCCGTGCTCAAACCGCTGCAAGCTGAGCCCAAATAAAAAAGCACCATCAGAGGCTGGACCTTCCACCGGTCAGCGACCATGCCCCACGGCAGTGCGGTAATCCCAAACAAAAGATACATCCAAAAGGAAATGGCGAGGACACCTGCGATGTCCATTTTTAACAAACCGGTC
>SDBV01002585.1_pt1 | contig 26963 bp, 27 predicted proteins | sample 2277081 | NCBI WGS metagenome assembly SDBV01 (sample SAMN10402039, study PRJNA504765) | marine sediment metagenome | isolation source: marine sediment core GS10_PC15, 223 cmbsf | place: Arctic Ocean: Southern Knipovich Ridge | collected 2010 | reverse complement strand
GCGGCTTCGGCTGTCGGCATCAGAATTACTTGCAATATTTCAATATTGCTACGTATTCTTCTTTGTCAGCCTTGTCCTCTCGACGCCATAAAGCGGAGCAGAAAATATTAAAGTGCTCTAATAGAAATGGTATTTAAGGGATTTATATGAAAACAATTTGTTCTGAATGCGACTTCGCTTTTAAGGTTCCCAGGCAGATGGAAGGCCGATCTGTCAAGTGCCCTCAATGCCGTCATCCGATGGAGATCTCCAGGTCGCCAACGCCGGCTGGGTTTAAGATATTAAAAGCCGTTCTTCCCGTGATGTTGTCTGCTGCGATATCTGTAGTAATATGTTGGGGCTATTTCAGTAGTCAGGATCAGCTTGAGATATCACGTAAAGTATCGGATGCGGAGAAGTTCTTTGAAAAGAAACTCATCGCAGAACAGCAAAAGACCGAAAAACTTGCCCTGCTGCTAAAGGTCAAGACTGATTCTGTTTCGATGTCGGCTTTGCGTTCTGCTGAAGAGATCGACAGCTTAAACAACAAGCTTACCGAATCACGCGAGCTTGTTGAAGAGAAAGACATCCAGATAGCTTTTATGGTGGACAACCTTGACGAATTAAATGAAACGGTGACAGCCGAATCGGAGCAAAAAAACCTACGGCAAGAACTCAATCTGCAGCAGGCACTTGAAAAAGGGAGCGATGTATGGTCACTTTCCGGGATCAAGTCGCTGGGAGTGGCTGTCAAAATTTCCGGAAACGGGGACAGCTATCAACTCAAACAAAGCGATATTGTAAAACATATCCATGCGTCGCTCGCACAAAATGACATTGCCACCGCCGACGGGAGTGATGCGGCACCGGGGGCGAAAGACGCTGTTTTGTCTTTAGAAATATTCATACTCGAAAATGACGATTCCGGTAAAGCAGCCAGCGTAAACATGCAGGCCGTCGCCAAACAGAACACCCGTCTGTTACGTGATGATACTATAATAAGCATAGGTGCCTCTACGTGGCAAAGACAGCGTTGGCACCGTCTGACGGATGAAACGGCCGACGATGCTATTATGACGATGCTCGAAGATCTGCTTGAACGGTTCATCAGCGATTTTCACAACTCCAATCAACAGTAGACCGACTAGAAAGTTCTTGCTATTAGGCCTTAACGATGGTATAATGGTGTTCGTTAATGGGAGTTGTGAGTATGTGTCCACGAAAATCAATTCGTCTGTACGTCCTGATATTGGCTGTTGTCTTTTTTGCAGGTTCTGTGTGCGCCAAGCCGGTTAAAAAAGGCTGGAAAAAAAGCGATGTCAATATCCGCATGCCTGGCAACACGCGTATCAAAAGTATTTATCACCCTGTCGACAAACCTGTTCCGATGCTTTCTGATAAAGGTTACGGCCGAGCTAAAAAGGCTGCTAAGGCTGCATCTGCCGATCAGCGACTGCTGGATGCGCCGTTTGTCGGAGTAAATGTTATCGACTCGCCGCCGTTGGACGGTTTCGTGCCCTGGATATCTGTTATCACAACCAGTGAGACTGAAGGCGAGCTTGTGCTGGATGCTGTAAAGCGACCTACGCTGACATCGACATCGCTATCAAAAGTAACAACCCCGACATATCAATACGATTACGCGATAGGGATCTTCGACACCGGGGCAAGTGCACATGTCATGGGCTTTGACGCAGCGACCGATCTGGGCCTTTACATCGACTTCGGCACCGAAGACGCACTCATTACCAACAACGAGATCTATATCTCCGGTGTCACCGGGCACGTCTCTACGAATATATCGTATCCAATCGGTTTGTACATCGACGGGCTTAGCTCGATAAACACCATGGGGCAGCTTGACACATCAGATATGGTCGGGCAATCAAACGTCTCTATCGTCGTCGGGCAGGACTATACTTTACCTACGCCTGACGTCCCTGATCTGCCGGTTGCTATCGGTACGCCGTTGAGTGTTTACTACGTAACATCGTTTAAGAATGACGAACCTGTCGTCGTGTCAAGGGGCGGGACGACATACGTTGCACCGGACATTACGATATACGATCATCCTGCCGAACCTAATGAGCCGCCCCAGTACCCCGTCTACCCGAACATTCTGCCGCTGGAGCTGCGGCCTTTGGGCGGTTTTTCAGTTCAGTATATACCGGACTTTGGTTTAGAGGATCTTTTATTGGATATCGAAAGTGTTCTTCTAGGAACCATTTCGTTCGATAAACCCGCCAGCCCGTCGGTGATCATCGGCAACCTGTCACAGAGCGTATTGTTCGTCCACAGCGTTGACCTTAAAGAAGGCACCGGCTCGGCTTTAGATAAGAACAGGTTCATGTTTGATACGGGTGCACAGGTAAGCGTTATCGGTTATCGCGTTGCTGCCCGGCTGGGGCTTAACCCGGCTGCGTTTGAGTTTGAGGTGAAGATACAGGGTGTTACCGGGAACATCAGTTATTGTCCCGGCTTTTATATCGACAGCATCGAGATGCCATGCCTGGGCCAATGGCTAAGGTTTAGCAATGTCCCTGTGGTCCTGCTGGATATATCTTCGCCGGAAGGCGGGACGATCGACGGGATCATCGGGATGAATCTTTTTGTCGATTACAACTTCGTTCTCAAGGGCGGCGGCATATTCCTTGAAGACGATCCTGCTATTCTGTTCGAGGCGATCACACGAATAGCCGGCGATATTGCCCCTGGTTTCGGCGACGGGGTGGTTAATAACTTTGATCTGCAGGCTCTTAGCTCGGCGTGGCTGTCGACTGACGGCGATGCCAACTACAACGGGCGGTATGACCTCGATAAGACCGGTGCGTCCGACGAAAAAATCGATCTTGCCGACCTGATATTTTTAGCCAACCACTGGCTTGACACCCTTTAGGGCTTGTTGCCCAAATCCTAAGCACTATCCGCCGTCGCCAAGGCTATGGCGAGACAGGAATCCGAAATCCTAAACAAGCACTAGAGCAGTTTAATTTTTCGTGCTCGCTTTCTGCCTGTTGCGTCATCGGCTGTCGGCATCAGAATTACTTGCAATATTTCAATATTGCTACGTATTCTTCTTTGTCAGCCTTGTCCTCTCGACGCCATAAAGCGGAGCAGAAAATATTAAAGTGCTCTAATGACCAAAATGCAAATGATCCAAACGGTTCTGACTGCGTCAGAATTGGGTTTAAAATTTTGGACATTAGAATTTTTTATTTGTTTCGTATTTCGATATTCGGATTTCGCATTTGAGCAACGCTCCCTTTAGGGCTTGTTGCCCAAACACACTACGGCAAAAACAAGGTGTCTTTTTCTCAATTTTTTCAGTTTTTTCAGATTATGTGCGTTCACAGTGCGCTTGGATCGCATTTATAGGACGGTAACGGCAAAATAAATTATTGCTTCGTTAAGTCCCCCCCTGTTTTTGACGATTAGCTGATAGATGTAAAGATTTGTTAACAAATAATGTTCACCGGTGAATGGATTTACCTTATTGGGAGAGTTTTAACATGGCAAATAAAAGTTCAACACAACTGGCAGACTTGGCTGAGCATCGTGCAGACGAGACGGTAAAGAAAGCTGCTGAAGAGCAAAAAGCGATCGAAGCCGCTGAAAAGGCCGGGACAGTAGCCGAAAACGCCGTAGTACAAGCAGAGACCGCTGCGACTGCAACCATAGAAGCTGTCGACGCAACTCAGGTTATCGCCACAGAAGAGATCACAGAAGCCGATGATACACGCCAGGTCGCCGAAGAGGTCATCTCCGCCGCTAAGAGAGTGAAAGAGGATGCTATAAACTCAATGGCTTCGGCAAAAGCTGCACAGGCCGCAGTTACCCGTGCTCGGGCAAAAACGCCTAAGAAGTAACACGAAACATACGTTACGAAAAAAACAGGGACCCATCACGCGCGCGATGGTCCCTTTTTTTTTGCTTGAATGGCGGGCGAAAAGGAGTAAGATTGTGGTCTGATAGATGGAACGGGTTTCATTTAAAGGAGAAAAACAATGGCAGATGCACAGATAGCACTTATCGCAAAAGTAAGGGCCCAGACCGGGCAAACCGAGGCACTGGCAGACAAACTGACCTCAATGATCGAGCCGACACGGGCAGAAGCGGGATGTATCAAATATGACCTGCATGTTTCGACCGACGACAAGGCGCTGTTTATGTTCTATGAGATCTGGCGGAGCAAAGAGGACCTGGATCTGCATATCGAGACGCCGCACCTGCAAGGGCTTTTAGCCAAGATGGGAACGCTCGTCGAGGGCGATCTGGACGTGTCGATGTGGAAACTTGTTTAGTTATTAGTTGACAGCCGCTAGAACATCGACCCAGACTCAAACCCTAAACGAAGTGCATTTAATTGCGCCCACTATGACGTATAAAGCTGAGAAAATGGAAGTTTTATGATTTTTGTCATATTTTCTTCTTGACAGCCCCGAAATATTACTTTAATCTTTTAAGAGCCTTCTTGGAGGAATGGCGATAGAGAGGAGAGCGGTGAATTGGTCACCTTAGTGCACTTCTAAACTATCCCCAGTCGCCGAGGTAATGCGCTTTGCGTGTGCGATCAATGGATGTTTATTAAAACATCCAGCGGGAAAACCATTTCAAACATCTATGAGATTTTCTATAGGTACTTTTCTTGCCATAAATATTTTACGCTGGCCGGACCGAGAATTAGTGTATCTAACAACGGTAAGGATGTTGTTTTTAAAATAGTGTTAAATAATTCAAATTAAGGAGAAGAAATGAAGACAGTAAGAATCTTAACAACTTTACTATTGTCCCTGGGAGTAACAATTACTTTCACTCAAGTTTCCAGTGCGGATCCATTAGGAACTGCCTTTTCCTATCAGGGCAGGCTATCTGATGCCGGTGATCCTGCCGACGATTTTTATGATTTTGAGTTTAAGCTTTATGACGACCCTGAAGTTGTCAGCGGTCAACAGATAGGTGAAGATTTGATTATTGAAGACCTGGAAGTTATCGAAGGACATTTTGATGTTGAATTGGATTTTGGTCCTGGCGCTTTTAACGGCGATGCTCGCTGGCTGGAAATAGGAGTTCAGCCGGGTGACCAAAACGATCCAAATGGATATACAACTCTAAACCCGCGACAGAGGATCATGCCTACGCCGTACGCTCTTATAGCCGGGAACATTAAAACCAGCGGCACATCAAACATGTATGTTGGCGAGGGCGCAGGCGGTGTCAGCACAGGCGGTACGAATACGGCGATAGGGATTGATGCCCTTAAATCCAATACGGCTGGCAGCTGGAACACTGCGACAGGCTATTCTGCTCTTCGTGAGACCACTGCAGGGAATGGTAATTCAGCCTTTGGAATGGGTGCACTGATCTCAAATACCCAAGGTCACAGTAATACGGCAATCGGTAGGTATGCCATGACGGCAAATTCTACCGGCGATAATAATGTAGCTTTGGGGCACAAGACCGGCTACTCAGCTACGGGTGATGGAAATGTCTTTCTCGGTTACGAGGCGGGGTACAATGAAACTGGGGGCGATAAGCTTTATATTGCAAACAATAAGTTATCTACATTGATATATGGCGAATTTGCTTCGGGCCGAGTTGGTATCAATAACACAAATCCATCCGAAGCTCTGGATGTTGCCGGGGACGTTAAGGCCTATTCTTTTATAGGTGATGGCAGTGGCCTTACCAATCTCCCCCCGAGTTCACTTTGGACTCAAGATGCTTCAAACATCTATTACAATAGCGGCGGCGTCGGCATAGGTACACAGGATGCTGAATATGGAGCCAATCTACAGGTTGCCAACAGGATTAACATCATGGATCATTCAACGAATAATCCGAACCTCTTTATTGGTGACAGCGGGATGCAATATATTCAGCTTCAATGGAACACATCCGGTGATTACGCCCAGTTCTTTACACCTTCGGCTTATGATATTGCTTTTATGCCCGGTGGTAACGTCGGCATTGGCACAACCAGTCCCGCCGAAGAGTTGGAAGTGGTTGGAACGGTAAAGGCAACCGCATTCCTCGGTGATGGTTCAGGATTGACGGGAATTGCAAGCGGCGGCGTTAGTTGGTCAGGCATAACGGATATTCCAGCCGACATCGCAGATGGTGACGATGATACGGATACTCAGCTAAGCGAGGCGCAGGTTGAAAGTTATGTTATTAACGGCGCGATAGATCTTGCACCCGGTTCTACAGTGGGCGGCTCAACTTTCAATAACTGGAATTCATTATTAAATATCCCTGTAGGTTTTGCTGATGGCGTTGATAATGTCGGTGGCGATGTATCCGTTCCTCTTGAGCTAAGCGGTGCGGTTGCTGGGTCGGGGGCAGTTATTAAGGGTACCAATACCGATACCGGTTACGGTGTGTATGGTAAAAGTGGAGGCCTCCTTGGCGGCTACGGCTATCTCGGAAGCAGTGACTACGGTGTGTTTGGCTTTAGCACAAACACCACTGGTGTAAGTGGTGAAAGCAACTTTGCCATCGGTGTGCATGGCAAAACCCATAGTGATAACGGCTACGGCGTGCATGGTGAAAACTCCGACAGTGGCAACTACGGTTATATTGGCGCTCAATTCTCTGGTGTGGTGGGCTACAGCAGCAGTGGAAATGGCGTGTATGGTTTCAGTGACAGCGGAACGGGCGTGTCTGGTTCCAGCACTACCGGTCTTGCAGGGAGCTTTACTGGGGATGTCAGTGTCAGTGGTGATCTTAGCGTTACAAATGGCGGCATTAGTCTTGCAAATGGTGGCATTTCTGTAAATGGTCACATTGAAACCAATGGTGATCTTAACCTTGCGTATGGTGACATTGTGGCTGGTCCGACGACAGCCTACAGGGGTACAATCGGCCCTATATAATGGCGCTCCGTTCCCGCGACCGGCTTATGATAGCGGTTGGAGAGTACTAGATCAAGGGGCCGGTGAAGAACTGACACATAATATAGGTGGGAATGTTGACAGCTATGTAGTTGATTTACAATGTAAGACTGTTAGTGGCGATATTAATAAAGTTGTTGGCATCAGTGAATCTGTATATTTGTGGGATCAGTTAACAACGAGTACTATTCATATCTACCGAGGTAACTCTGATGTGACTGCCGCTAGAATACGTATTCGCATCTGGATGTATAATTAAGAACAGTTTGGCTTTTACTTTTTAGGAGATCGTCAAATGAATAAGATATTAATTTTGTTATGTACTATATTTTTTACGGTTGCAATAGCTTTTGGTGATTATGTGATCAGTTGGGGTACGATTGACGGCGGCGGTGGTACAAGCAGCGGTGGAATTTATGAGGTTGTCGGAACTATTGGTCAGGCTGATGCGGGTTCGGTAATGGTTGGCGGAGATTATACTGTTAGCGGCGGTTTCCTGCCGGGCAATTATGGGTGTATCGTAAACCTGACGGATCTGTCTAACTTTATGTATTACTGGCTTGATTCCGGTGCAGGCATCCCAGCCGACCTTGACGGCGATGGAAATGTTAATAACGTTGACTTTAGCGATCTTGCTTATTACTGGATGGACTATTGCCCCGCCGGATGGCAGTTAAAGTAAAACAGAGAAAAACTAAAGGAAATTAAAGGGATAAAATTAAAGCCATAAGCAATGCTCTGTGGAAAAGCTCGTTGGTGGTACTAGACTTGGACGCAACGGGCACAAATAAAGACCCCAGGGGTCGTTTCCGGCAGTTTAGGCAATTTAAGCACTCGGATATCAGCTTTTTTCTTTTTAAAAACCACCCCCGCTTGCCCTGAGCGCAGTCGAAGGGGCCAAGCGGTTCCACGCCCTAAAGACCAAAGACCAGAGACTAAAGACTGTTCGCCAGAACACCATCCGCGGTTTCTTTCCTTCGTGTCCGCCTGTCGCGTCGAAGTGAAACGAAGACGGATCATGGTGAATCCTTTTTTTTCCTGTCGATCCCATTTTAGATAGCTTTTTTTCTATTCTTTTAACCCTCAGCTTTCATCCAGTCATCCTGTCTAAAAAATTCGTGTTTCATTCGCTTCAACATTCGTGTGCATCCGTGGTGAATCCTTCTTTCCTTCATGCCCGCCTGTCGCGTCGAAGTGAAACGAAGACGGATCATGGTGAATCAGCCTTTTTCCTGTTAATCCCATCTAAAAAAACAGCTTTTATCTTTTCTTTAAACCCTAGCTTTCATCCTGTCATCCTCTGCCCGCCCTGAGTTTATCGAAGGGTCTAAAAAAACTTTTATCTTTTAGTTTCTCTGCGTCTCTGCGCGAGAATAACCTTTTAATCCAGCGCAGCTGGAATATCTTTTCCTGACCGCTGACCGCTGATAGCTGAATGCTAATATCATCCTGTTATCCTGTCTTAAAACTTAACACTTAAAACTTAAAACTAGACTGACTATATCCTTTAACTTGCCGATCTCAAATATCTTTTTCCCCATTCCCAGCCCCTAATCCCACTTTTAAGCGTTTTTTCCTACTCACGTTTTTTCCAATTGGTGCGCGCAAAGTGCGCTGTGGTGCGCTGTGGTGCGCGCATTTGTATTTTTTTTCCACTTTTTGCATAAAAGCGCGCGTTTTTTCATAAGTTCTTTCTGTTATTTTTCCCGCAATAAAACGACTCCTCTTTACTTCTTCTAGCCATTTAGCGGCCGTTTTGCCCCCGTCACAGCCGATTTCCAGACTCACCGCCTCTCTTTGATCGGCTCGGGAAGCACTTATTTTATTTTTCACCCTTTTTTCAATAGTAGATTTTTTTTATCTTTAATAAATCGGCCCCGGCCAATAGCCGGTTCCACCACCAATCACAAGTCACGAATCACAAATCACGATATAAGGATTTAGTATTTGTTTAGGATTTAGTGCTTTTCCTATCCGCTACCCGCTATATGCTAGTAAGAGATATTAAAAAAATTATCGGACTTTTTGCATATCAAATATAACCCGAAAACCGATTCTAATGGGGTTAAAACAGGGTTTTGTAATATACAGGCTCATATTGACGGTCATTGGGCCGATAGAAAAATTGTAAAGAAACCGTTAATTGTGTCGAAGATAGGTGTACGAAGCAACGCAACACCTCGACAGGCCGTTATTGAGTATTATGGAGCTAAAAATGGGTTTACTAAATCGAAAATCATCTCTCGACCGTTATTCGCAGGCACTTCGTCCAAGCGTATTCGGCAACAACAAACCGAATGCCAAAAGGACCGCTCCGTGGTTTGGCAAGATGGTCGGCTGGGCAAATGGGGTACTGCCAAGCCAAACCAAACGGACGCTATGGTTTAGCAAACCTACAACCTGGTCAAAAACGTTCATGGCATGGGTCAAACGCCTGACACCAAAACAGCTTAAGCGTACGCAGTGGCTAAACAGGATGCTGTCCCCGTTTTTAAAAAGATCGCCCTTCCACGGGCAAAGCACCTTTGACGAGATAAAAAGGGCGATGGACAACAGCCAATTCCGTCATCTGTCGCACCCGGAAATGTCGCCGGGACATGATAGATACTAGATATTAGATAATAGTTTAGGCTTGACTAATACGAGTACATGGAGTAATAAAGGAAGTTATGAGCGGATTTAATAACAATATGGAAATGGACACGTCGGCACTGATGGTGCGCATCGGTACCATTATTATAGGAGAATGTGCGAAACCGCTCTAAAGAATGCTTGAAACGAAATTAACAGGCCTTTTGGAGCGGCAAGCTTCAAAGGGCCTTTTTTAATGGACATAGATCGGATCAAGAGCCTGTTTGAAGTTGACATAACGAGAATTGTTACGTATTATGCGTGGCTTAATTATTATAACGAAATGAGGATTTACGATGTCTGACAAGACGAAAAAAGGTTTTCGCGATACACTGAACCTGCCTAAGACGAGCTTTGGGATGAAGGCTAACCTGGTTCAGCGTGAGCCTGCCCAGCGTAAAGCGTGGGCAAAATCCAAGATGTATGAAACGATACAGGAGGCCCGCAAGGACAGCCCTAAGTATATCCTGCACGACGGCCCGCCCTACGCCAACGGCGATATTCACATGGGACACGTAATCAACAAGGTCCTGAAAGACATCGTTGTCAAATACAAAACGATGGCTGGGTTTAATGCGCCATACGTGCCCGGCTGGGATTGCCACGGACTGCCTATCGAAGTAAAAGTAATGGCGGAGCTTGGCGAAAGTGCAAAAACAATGACCAAGCCGGAGATCAGAAAGAAGTGCCAAAAGTACGCCAGCAAATATGTAAAGCTGCAAACGAAACAGTTTGAGTCGCTGGGGATATTTGGCGATTTCAAAAATCCGTACCTGACGCTGAAACCGCAATATGAAAAAGGGATACTTGAGATATTTGCAGAACTGGTGGGTAACGGCCTGGTCTATAAACAGCTTAAACCCATTCACTGGTCGATCGGATGCGAGACAGCACTTGCAGATGCGGAGCTTGAGTATCAGGACGTGGTTTCATCGAGCGTTTATGTGAACTTTCCGATAACCTGCGAAGAATCGAAAGCGAAACTAAGCGAGCTTGGTCTTTACAACGATCCGGAAAGTGCGCCGTGCTTTATGATCTGGACGACGACGCCGTGGACACTGGCGGCGAACCTTGCAGTGGCGCTTCATCCTCGGCTAGACTATGTCAGCATAAGCTATGAACTGAACGATCAGAAGTTTACGTCGATCATCGCCGAGTCTCGTATCGAGGCAGTTACGAAATCTGCGGGTCTGGAAGAGGGACAATATGCCGTGAGCAAATCGGTTAAAGGCAGCGAGCTTGAAAAACTCCGCTACGATCATCCGTTCGTGGAAGAGAATCCGACCGAGAGCGATGCACACTTTGCGATCAATGCCGAGTATGTGACGACCGAGGACGGGACGGGTATCGTGCATATCGCTCCGGGACATGGTGCAGACGATTATCTTGTGGGAATGGCTTACGGGCTTGATATCTACTCGCCGGTGCTGGATGACGGCTGTTATGATATGACGGTGCCTATGTGGTTACAGGGCAAAAGCGTGCTGAGCGTAGATAAAGAAGTTAACGCGCACCTTGGCAGCATCGGCCTGCTGGTATCTGAGAAGGAACTTACGCACAGCTATCCGCATTGCTGGCGGAGCAAGATGCCGGTTATCTTCCGTGCGACTGAGCAGTGGTTCATTGGTGTCGATAAAGAAATCCCTGGCGGCAAGAGCCTGCGACAGATGGGCCTGGAACAAATCGGCGATGTCAAGTGGATCCCGAGTTGGGGCGAAAAACGTATCCGCGGTATGCTTGAGTCGCGTCCTGACTGGTGCATCAGCAGACAGCGAAGCTGGGGCCTGCCGATACCTGCGTTCGTAACATCCGACGGCAAGAGCCTGCTAACAAAAGAATCTGTGCTTGCGGTTGCAGAACACATCGGGCAAAAGGGCTCGAATAGCTGGTTTACAGATACGCCGCAGGAATTACTTGGCGAAGATTTTCAGCTTCCTGAAGGATTTAGCTGGGACGATCTTCATAAAGAAGAAAACATCTTCGACGTGTGGTTCGAGTCGGGGTGCAGTTGGCATAGCGTAGCAGAGGCGGCTGGGTGGGATGTGCCGGTTGACCTGTACCTTGAAGGTTCCGATCAGCATCGCGGGTGGTTCCAACTCTCTCTTTTACCTGCGCTGGGTGCGATACAGAAGCCGCCGTTTAAGGCAGTGTTAACGCACGGGTTTACCGTCGATGAAAACGGTATGAAGCAATCGAAATCGCTGGGTAACTATGTAAGCGCCCTGGAAGAGATCGAAAAGTACGGTTCCGACATCCTGCGTCTGTGGGTATCGAGCGTGAACTATCAGGAGGATATGCGTTGCAGCGACGAGCTTATCGGGCGGCTGCAGGACGCGTATAGAAAGATACGCAACACGCTGCGTTATCTGCTTGGCAATATCGACGATTTTGAAACGTCGACGGCTGTCGATCATAACGATATGCAGGCGATAGATAAATGGGCGATGCAGCAGCTTGAACAACTGGTCGAGAAGGTACACGACGCGTATGACAACTTTATGTTCCATCGTGTTTTCCAACTGATCTACAACTTCTGCACGGTGCAGATGTCCAGCATTTATATGGACGTGCTTAAGGACCGTCTTTACTGTGACGGAAAAGACAGCGCGAGCCGCCGCAGCGCACAAACTGCGATGCAGCGAATCGTCGATACGCTCGTAAGGATGCTTGCACCGGTGCTGGCACATACATCGGAAGAGGCGTGGGCGGCAATGAAGAATAAGTCACAGGACGTCGAGACGGTTCACCTTGCGACGATTCCGCAGGTTGACGAAACGATAGACTATAAGAGCGCCCTTGCCGATTGGGACAAGATAATGCAACTGCGTGACGAGGTGCTGAAAACACTCGAAGGGCTGCGACAGGAGCAAACGATCGCAAGCAACCAGGAAGCGTCGGTTGTTATCACCTTAAATGACGCAGAGCTTGCAGGGCTTGTTAACAAGATCGGGGCGGAAGCCTTTGCGGCGCTTTGTATCGTTAGTGACGTTACGATCAAAGAAGGCGGTGAGTTTAAGATCGAAGCCAAAAAGAGCAGCTATGGAAAATGCGAACGCTGCTGGAACTACTGGGAGAGCGTCGGTAGCGATGAAAAGCATCCCGCTCTTTGCAGGCGATGCATTGAAGTTATTTCATAAGCAAGATCTAACTATCGGTCGCTCTTCGTTTAAAGAGGCAGGCGTTGTATCGTAGTATCGTTTCGATGATGTCGGATCTGCTTACGATGCCAATGAGCCTGCCGTCTTCGAGTATAGGAACACGCCTGAACTCGTTTTCGATAAGGCAGTCGCAGATGTCGTAAAGCGTATCGTCCCGCGTAAACGATTTAACATCCGATGTCATGTACTCTTCGACCGGGCCGAGCTGAAGATCGGAAATGTGTATTAACTTGAGGCAATCCCTTTCCGTTATGACACCCTCAAGCTTCATATCTTTATCAACCACGGGCAGGCCCGTGACCTTGTTATCGGCAAGCAGTGTTATCGCTTTATATATCGACGCATCTCTTGAAACTGTAATAAGGCCCTGCTTCATGAAATCTCTGGCGGTGACGGTTTTTTTTTGCGACATATCGTACTGGTGAAATTCCCTGGCTTGTTGACGAATAAGATCGGCCCTGCTTATAACGCTTACGAGCTTTTTGCCCTGTGTGATCGCGACTCTTCTGAATCCGCTATTTGCAAGAGTTTTGCAAATATCTGGAAGGCGGTCCTTTATGTCAAAACTGACGACATTTCCAGTCATGAACTCTTCGACGACACCTGCGCTTGTATGTTTTTCGTAGAGAAGCCGCAACACATCCTTTTCGGTTATGATACCCTGAATGTGCATCTTATCGTCTACGACGGGCAAGCCGGTGATCTGCTTATCAATTAATTTTGCAATGGCCCGATAGACAGGTGTGTCGCGCTTAACGGTCATCACCCCGTAACGTATTATATCCTCAGCTAAAACTTTTTCCTCATTGGCCAGCACTGTCGTATTGTTCATACAAAGGACTCCAATATTGCACTCGCACTTAATTCTATCATCTGTATATCGGCAAAAAAGAGGACTTAGTGAATCAATAAAAGGGCTGATTACAAAAAAAACTAAAAATCGAAATAACAGGTAAAAACACCTTGCATTATGAGTAGCTATTCCTAAGTGCAATCTTGTAAATTATGTGGATGATGCAGCCTGTACCATGTTATGAATTTTACGGCCGCTGCATATCCTGCCAACGCGAATACACTTCCTATGAACAAGCCGCCTATGAGCATTTCAAAACCTGTTTGAATAAGGAACGAACCGAGGGACGACCAGAATTGCGAAGTGTAAAAATTTGTAATAAAATTACCGAACGACAGCGTCTCGTTAAATATCGCCGAGGCATCGGTTACTTCGCTCGCATGCGCCAAACCTAAGGAGCCTAGTACCGCCCTTCCGAGGAGATAGTTCGGGTAGTAGAGAAGGACATAAGTAAACGGATTACTGATCCATACTGAAGTTAGCGCGACAAACTTGTTGGCCCTAAAAACAAGCGCAAGCAGCGCAACAAGAATGATATGAAAACCAAACGGGGGCATGTATGCGACGAGTATTCCAAGGGCAAAGCCAAGAGCAATCCGATGGGGCGAATCGTCGACATGCAGGACGCGGAACTTTATAAAGTCGACGACCTTTTTCTTAACATGCTGACGATGTTTTCTGGTTATCACCACTTGGCATTTTCCTGAATTATTTTTTCAGTTGTCTTTCGATCTTTTCCAGAACCATATCGACGCTGACATTTTCTATCATATGTGCAGGATCGAAACTTTCTATCTGCGGACCACGGGTGAAAGCATCGACGGCTGCTGACGCATCGGGGCGTTTGTAGGGGCCCACTCGCGACGGATTTGTACATCCGAATACCATTACCATCGGGACGCCGGATGCGGCGGCGATATGGCCCGGGCCGGTGTCGTTGCTCAATACAAATTTTGCCCTGGACAGTAACGCCGTAAGCTGCGGGATATTCGTCTTACCGCAAAGATCGACTACGGATACATCGCATGAGGCAGCAATCCTTTGTGCGATAGCTTTTTCCGAAGCGGTACCAACTACGGCGACCTGCAAACCATAACTATTGACAAGTTTTTCTGCGACTTTGGCGAATTTTTCAGCGGGCCAGAACTTATATTCGTGTGCGGCGCCAGCGATAAGGATCGCAAGCCTGCTTTGATCGAGACCTTGCTCGGCGCAAAGCTGCGTGACTTGCTGCGTAACTTCTTCGGATGCAGCTAACTTGAAAGTGACATCGGCGTCTTTTGCACCTGCGGCAACGGCGATCTTGTTGTAATGATCGACAAGCGAAATATTATCGTCGTCGCAGGCAATTGCGTCGGTATAAAATATCCCTGCAAACTCCCTTGTCTCTGAAAGGCCGAATCGTCTCTTGCACCCGGTTATCCATGAGAACAACGCGGTTCGGAAAAGCCCCTGAAGATCGATAACGAGATCGAACTTATGCGTTCTTAGCTGTTTGAACAGATCGACGAGAGCTGCAAAGGCTTTTGGGCGGTGCCACCATTTGCCCAGCAGCTTGCGGTCAAAGATTATCAAATCGTCAAGATCGGGGTGGCCATCGATCAGCGGTGCGAATTCCCTGCGAACAAACCATGTTATCTTCGCATGAGGGAAACTTTTCCTTAGCGTCGAAAGCGTTCCTAATGTAAGTGCGACATCGCCGAGTGCGGAAGGTTTTATTATCAGTATGCGTTCTGGCATAATATTGGCCCATTAATCCGAATTCGCTCTGCTGGAATTAACCATAGTTACAAGCCTCATCGCAACAGCGGTTTTCGAAATATCTTTGAAAAGTTTTTTCCGTTTGCCTTTATCTATACCGGCAAGGTTACAGTAAAACGTCAGTGTTCGCAAGTAATCGCTTCGGGTCACGAACGGATTCCACAGCATCACCGCGACAAGCTTTGCCAGTGTGCGAACCCGTAACCTATGGACAAAAAGCTTATTGGGACACAGTTTTATTCCGTCCATGTCAAGAAGGCTTATCCTGTATTTGCCATCGCTAAGTTCGACAAGGAAATTTCCCGCCTTTGCGTCGCGGTGCCACATTCCGTTTTTGTCCAGCGTAGCAAGTATCGCAACGGACTGTTCAAGGAACCGATCCTTTATTCGGCGATCTGCAAAATTAATCTTTCCGATATTATCGCGGATGAAGTTGTGCATGTCGTTGCTGTTTTCGGAATATCCGGTGATATAAATACTCCGAACCGTTCTTAAACCCTGTTTTTTTTCAAGTGCTGCAAGCGGGGCAACTACAGGTATTCCATTTCTCAAAAGTTTTTGTGCGACGCGGAAGTTTCGTTTGCTCTTGGCCGGCTGGTATGACCTGAAAAAACTTTTTATACCTGACTTTATAACTTCGTCTTTTATAACAACGGCCCTGGGTTCGCCGGATGGCTGGATCGTTTTTACGATCACCCTGGTAGAACCACTACCCCTTATCACCCTTTGCGGATCATCCATCAGCGTTTCGGGGGCCGCAAGGCATCTTCGCCAGTCCTCATCAGATAAGCCCTGGCTAAGTGAAACCCTGGCTGTCCAGCCATCGCTAAGGTTAATCAGAGCGGTTGTGTTTTTATCAAAATCATCCATTGGATTGGGATTTTACGTTAAAAGGCCACTTTAAGCAACTTAGTTTTTAACTAACGTTATCTATTGAAATGCTCTTGTTTTTAGTGTATCTTAGACCGCATGGCGGAAAAAGGACAATACATTTACGAGTGGCCCCGGCCGATGGTGACAACCGACGCGATCGTTTTCTGCATCGGGCGAACGACTGACAGCATACTGATGATAAAACGCGGACGCGAACCGAACAAGGGTATGTGGGCCTTTCCGGGTGGATTTATAGAACTCAACGAAGAGATGATAGACTCGGCCAAACGTGAGCTTGAAGAAGAAACGGGGCTAAGCGGCGTCGAGCTGGAACAAATGCAAACCTTCGGCGATATAGGACGGGATCCTCGCGGGCGATTACTGACGGTAGCATTTATCGGGTTCGTTGACGTAGAGCTGGAAGTTAAAGGCGGCGACGATGCAGAAGAAGCCAGATGGTTTGATATTGACAACCTGCCGGAGAATATTGCCTTCGATCACGATATGATAATGCAAGTCGCCATAGAAAAGCTCAAACAACGCCAGAATGATTTTGCCAGGATCGACTCGCTTAACTGGGCGTATCGAACTTCGAGAGTTTTGCAGATCGCAAACAGGATCGGCGTCTTCAATGCACTAAGCGAAAAACCATTGTCGTCCGGACAAGTTGCCGACCAATGCAAAGCAGTGCCTGAGCTTACCGAAAAGCTGCTTATCGCATGTGCGGCGATGGGGCTTGTAACGCGAAAGGCAGGCAAATATGAAAACAGCGAACTCGCGGACAAATACCTTGTAAAGGGTCGTGCGCTCTATCAGGGTAATATGATCGCACACTCTACATGGGTACGCGGCCTGTGGGACGAAATCGAAAACAATCTTTCCATCGAACCTCTGGAAGACATAGAAACGCAGCAGCACTACAACTTCATCATGGCGATGGATAACATTACAAAAGCGGCACGCGGGAAAATTTTCCTTGAGAGCATCGATCTTAGCGATAGGAAAAAACTTCTCGATGTAGGCGGCGGCCCGGGCTCGTATTCGATAACAGCATGTAAAAAATGGCAACAGCTTACGTCGGTAGTCTTCGACCTGAAAGAAACGATCGAGATCGCCAAAGAAGTTATCGCCGGCGAAAACTTAGGCGACAGGATAACAACGGTCGCCGGTAGCTGGGACACCGATGAATTCGGGGTTGGTTTTGACGCTGTGATAATGTCCAACATCATGCATGGAAAAAACGACGACGCGCTGATGAAACTGAAAAAAGCATACAATGCCCTGGAGGCGGGCGGGTTGCTGGCGGTTCAGGAGTTTTTGCTCGATGACGAAAAGGACGGACCGGTAATTGCGGCACTGTTTAATATGATGGTAGGAGCGTTTAGCCAAAGCGAACTGCTTGACGTTATCACACAGGCCGGCTTTGCCGATGCGAAAATCGTATCGGTCAACGAAACCATAGGCTCCGGCTGGGTTACGGCGCAACGCCCTAAATAATATTCTTAAATAATCACAAAAATATAATACCTTTACCGTATATAAGTAACTATTAACTCGGAGGTTAAGTATGTTAGTTCTTGCCAGGAAATACGCTTTTGCGATCGCATTACTGCTTTGTTTATTTGCCGCTGGCGCTATTACAGCCGAAAAAAACGCAAAGACACCACCGGAAAGCCAGAAAGAAGAACTAATTTATACCAAAGATGTTAAAACTTTGGCTCTTGGAGCGTCTGCGCCGGACTTTAAGCTGCCCGGTGCTAACGGAAAATACTATTCGCTTAAAAGCTTTAAAAACAAGGAGGTGCTGGTAATTATTTTCACCTGCAACCACTGCCCTACCGCACAGGCGTATGAGGACAGGGTCATCCAACTGGTCAAGGATTACAAAAAGAAATCTATTGCGATCGTCGCTATTTCGCCAAACGATCCAATATCTGTCAGCCTTGCAGAACTTGGATACTCGGACTTGGGCGACTCGTATACCGAGATGAGAATAAGAGCAAAAATGAAAAAATATAACTTTCCGTACCTCTACGATGGTGACGACCAAAAAGTTTCAGCAGCCTACGGGCCAAGAACCACGCCGCATGTGTTCATTTTTGACAAAGAGCGAAGACTGCGGTATGTAGGCAGGATGGATGATTCAGAGAAGATCAAGTCCGTGAAAGTTCATGATACCCGAAACGCCATCGACGCCCTTTTAGGCGGCGAGAAAGTTCCGGTTAAAAAGACCGGGACGATCGGATGCAGCATTAAATGGTCCGGCAAACGAAAATATGTGATGGAACAATGGGAGAAATGGGCAAAGGAAACGGCAACCGTAAAACCGATACAAGTTGCTGGTATTAAAGGAGTTCTGAAAAACGACACCAAGAAATATCGACTTGTAAACCTGTGGGCGACCTGGTGCGGACCCTGCATTATGGAGTTCCCGGAAATCATCAACCTGCACAGGATGTATCGCAATCGCAATTTTGAAATTGTCACCCTTAGCCTGGACTTTCCGTCGGCAAAAGAAACTGTCGTTCAGTTCCTGAACAAATATAACGCCTCTTTTACCAACTATATATATGACTCGGATGACAGATACGCCTTTTCGGCAGCTATCGGCAACGGATGGGATGGAACGCTTCCGCATACTTTCCTGATCGCGCCGGGCGGAAAAATAATTTACACACAGAGGGGGATGCTGGACCCGCTGACAATACGAGGCGAGATCGTAAATGCCCTGGGCAGGTACTATGAATAATGTTATCATATAAGTGCTTTGGTAAGCACAAAATATATTATAATATTAACACAAAGTTATTATTGACATCGGCATGGTTGTAGTATAGCTTTGTGGCTGTTATAAAACGGGCGGGTAAGTTGTTATAAGGGATTGTAATGGCAAAACCAACACTGTCATCATACATTAGGGACAACCTCGACGGCATTAGCAAAAAGAAGGAACCTGGTCCTTATATTACCATTTCGCGCCAGTATGGGTGTGACGGATACGAACTGGGCGACCTCCTGTTAAAATGCCTCAACGAACGCAGCGACGAAAATTGGCACCTCTATAAAAAGGAAATGCTGAAACAACTGGCCGAGGATACGGGGCTGACCGAAGAAGTTATCGAAAAAGAACGCCTTTCCAAACCAAGCCTTCTGAAGGACTTTTTCCGTGGAATACGCCGATCAGGCATCCCTGACGGATATGAAATACGCAAAAAGATAACCTTAATGGTCCGTACCGTCGCATTTGAAGGGCACGCGATAATTATGGGGCAGGGCGGAGCGGCCGCGACAGCGGACCTTTCAAACGGGCTTAGCATACGTATCGAAGCCCCCAAGAACTGGCGCATAATAAGGGTAAGCAGACGCGAATCGCTGACCAAACAGGCAGCAGCGGCAAGGATAGACCGGGTGGAAAAGGACAGACGCCACCTGCGTAAGATATATGAAGAAAACCGCAAACGTGAGCCGGCATTTAACCTGGTGATCGACAACTCGATGTTCAACATCGACGAGATAGCCGATCAGGTCATTTATGCCATGGAACAAAAAAAATTGCTAAATCCTTAATGATATTTGATACCCTCTTCACAAGCTCGACAATTTAGCATATATTGCGGAGCTTATATAAGGATCGATCTGATTTGCATGTTGTTGTAAACCGTAAGCAGCGGCGTGTTCTATTATAAGGAAATGATATGGAACTGATCAAACAAATTAAAGATGCAGAAGCAAACTCCAGACAGATCGTAGAGCAAGCCAAAGCCGAGGCTGTGCGCATCGCCGACGAGTCTCGTAAGGAGCAGGACGCAAAACAAAAAGAAGTACAGGACCAAAGAAGAGATGCAGTTGCGGCTGCTGTCGAACAGGCAGAGCAGTCCGGGCAAAGCCAAGTTGAAGAGCTTAAGCAGCAAGGCAGCCAGCAGGTTGAACAGTTAAGATCACAAGTAGCCGGAAGAATGAACGGATGCGTCGATAAGGTGATACAGCATTTAAGAAATATTTAACCCCCTTTAGGGAGCGTTGCTCAAATACGAAATACTAATATCGAAATACTAAACAAATTCAAAATAATAATGTTCAAAATATAAAACCCAATTCTGACGGAAGTCAGAACCGTTTGGAACATTTTGGTTTCGGTAGTTCGTGCTTGTTTCGAGTTTCGGATTTAGTGCTTAGAGTTTGGGCAATAGGCCCTTTAGGGTGAGAAACTTTCGAGAGAAAGATTAAAGTATTGTTGAAAATTAATTATCCGCGAGTTAAGCGTGCTTAATAGAAGGATCGACTAAAATATGGCCATTGCCAAAATGACAAAGGTTATCATTGCAAGCTACCGCGACGAAGCGGGGATGCTTCTTGAGAAACTTCAAAAAGAAGGCATCATAGAGATCCTCAACGCCGAACAGGCGATGGTCAGCAAGGAATGGCCGGAACTTAGCGTTGAGATCAAACGGCCAAGGGACATCGAGGGCCTGGTCGCAAGGCTTAGCAAGAGCATCGGCTTCCTTAAAGCCAGCACCACCGAGAAGGACCCGACAAACCTTTTTAACCCGCGCATCGAGATCGCCAAGAGCAAGTACACCGATATCGTCAGCGGAAAAGAAGCAATGGACCTGCTGGATGAAACTGAAAAGGTTTCCGCCGAGATCGAGAACCTCAACACCGATTACGAAAACAAGCAGGGAGTTTACGAGACGCTACACCCGTGGCGAGAACTTCAGACACCTGTCGAAGAACTTAGAAACCTTGAAAGCGCAACAGCCCTTGCCGGTTTGCTGCCGCATCAGCACTTTGACGAGATAACCGAAAGACTTGCAGAACTCGGCGGCGCACTGGAACAGGTTGGTTCAACCGGTAGTATGCACGTATGCGTTGTAGTTTGTTTGAATGACGCGGTTAGCGACGCACAAAAGATACTTCGCAGCGGCGACTTTGAGGCGGTAAGCTTTGAACACTTCGAGGGAACCATCTCCGGCGCACTTGACGACTGCGAAGATCAGCTTGCAAGGATCGCCATTGACCTCGGAAACGCAAAGCAGAAAGCAGCAGAACTTGCCAAGGATCGGTTAAGCCTGCAAATTCTCTTCGACCATTATAGCAACCTTTTAAGCAGGGAACAAACACAGGAAACATCGCCTGCTACGGAAAACACTATCCTTCTGGAAGGGTGGGTCAGGACCAAGGACTACGCCAAAGCAGAAGATATTGTAAACAGCCTCGAAGCATCAAGCATCGGCAAGATGGACATCGCAGACGACGAAATTATTCCGGTAGATATCGAGAATAACGCCGCCGTTAGGCCATTTGAAATGGTAACACGTCTCTACGGTATGCCGCAACCTTTCGATGTCGATCCGACGGTATTTCTTGCACCGTTTTTCGCTTTGTTCTTCGGACTATGCCTCACCGATGCCGGTTACGGATTGGTAATGATAGGAATTTTCGCATACTTTTTAAAGAAGATGCAGGGTGATAAAAAATTGATGTGGATGCTGATCGTCTGCTCGGTGCTGACAGTTATTGCAGGAGCGGCAACTGGAAGCTGGTTCGGCAATGCCATCCAGGAATTCATTCCGGGGCTGGATGGATTTCGACGAGCGATTATCTGGTTCGATCCCCTGGAAAAACCTATGATGTTCTTCGGTCTTTCGCTGGCACTTGGTTACCTACAGATCATGGTAGGGATAATAATTGCATTCGTCCACAACCTGTTAAAGAAAGATTACATTTCAGCGGTCTGCGATCAGCTAACCTGGCTTGTAATGCTTAATTCGATAGTAATATTCGGAGCAAGCAAGGCTGGTGTGTTTGGGCCCGTTGTCGGCAGTATATTCGGCAAAATTGCGTTAATACCGGCAGTAGTAATAGTTTTATTCAGTCAAAGAGAAGGCGGATGGGGCGGACGAATTGGCATGGGAGCATACCAGTTGTTCAGCACGATATTTTTTATGGGTGATGTACTGAGCTATCTGAGGTTGATGGCACTTGGTATGGTAACTGCCGGTCTTGGTATGGCAATAAATGTAATCACAAAAATTTGCGGAGATATTCCTTATGCAGGTTGGTTGATAGGCGCTTTTGTGTTTGCAGGCGGACATTTGTTTAATCTTGCGATATCGGGATTAAGTGCGTTTGTCCATACTTTAAGACTTCAGTATGTCGAATTTTTCCCGAAATTCCTCGAAGGCGGCGGTAAAGATTTTGAACCTTTGAAAGAAAATTACACTCACGTCAGTGTAGAAGAATAAAACTGTAAAACAACAAATAAATAGCAAGTTTATAAAGGAAAGGAAGTCGAGATGGAAGTCGAAACGTTTAATTGGGATCAGTTAGGTATGGCACTGGCATTGACAGGAGCAGCGATTGCAACGTTAATGGCGGGTATTGGCTCAGCAATAGGAATTGGTATTGCAGGCCGAAGTGCAACCGGTGTGCTAAGTGAAAAACCTGAAAGATATGGACAGATGTTTATCATGGTAGTGCTTCCGGGGACACAAGGTTTTTACGGTTTTCTGGCAGCGTTTCTGGTTATGCTAAACCTGCATTTCTTCGATGCGGCGGATGTAACCGTAGTAAGCTTTAAGATGGGAATGGCCATACTCGCAGCTTGTCTTCCGATCGCATTTGCAGGAATGCTAAGCGCTATCCATCAGGGCAAAGTTTGTGCAGCAGGTATCCTTATGACCGCTAAGAGACCGGAAATGGCATTTAAAGCAGGTGTTGTCTATGCCGTTATGGTTGAGGTTTATGCAGTACTCGGCCTTCTGGTAACAATGTTTATTCTGCTAAAGGGTGGCATTTTCCCACCGGTTGCTTAAGCACTTTTTTGTAAATCAATCAAATAGAGTATTAAAGTAGACAGGTTGGCAATATGAATGCTGAACAGGTAGTACACAAAATATTATCAGAAGCACAGGCCCATGCGGACAAGATAACCGGCGAGGCGAATGCTAAGGTCTCCGAGCAACAGGGCAAGATCGATAAAGAGCTTGCACAGTACCGCGAGGAGACAGAACAAAAAGCAATTGCCGCCGGCGAAGATAAACTTGCTCGAATGCTTGCCTCTGCAAGAATGCAGATAAGCAAAGAATATCTTACCGCCAAGGTTTCGCTTCTGGACGAAGTCTTCCAAAAGGTTCGCCAGCAAATAAAGGATCTCCCCGACGATCAGTACGGGGAACTGATACAGCAGTTGATGGAAAAAGCCATCGAAAGCGGTGACGAAGAGGTCATTATCGGCAAGGACGAAACCAGGATCAAAAACGGGCTCATCAAACGCGTTAACAGAAAGCTCGGTCCCGGCTTTAAGGGCAACCTTCAGCTTGCAAACGATACTGCTAATATCGACGGCGGATTTATTCTAAGACGCGGAAAGATACAGGTCAACGTCAGCCTTGACGTGCTGATGACCCAGGCAAGAGACGCTATGGAACTGGAACTGACACAGGAACTATTCGGATAGGATGTTGATATAATATGCTTTCGGCACCAGCGACAATAGATTTTTACAGGTATCCGCCAATCGGCACAGAAGACTGGGACTATGGGTTCCAGACAGCGATGGTACGTGTGCTCGGCAGCGTGATGCTAACGCGAGCGACGATGCTGGACGTCGCAAACGCAGACAGCTTTGAGTCGGCTGTCGAGCTTCTTAACGGAAGCGACTATGCACTCGGTTCCAGCTCTCCCGGCCTTGCAGATATTGAAACGATGCTGCTGGAAAAACGCACCGAAACGAGGGAACTGTTTGCCGAGCTAATGATCGACGAGCGAATCGTAGGTCTGCTTCGGGCAAGGGAAGACTTTACGAATATGCGGCTGGCTGTTCGCAAAGTTGTTACCGAAAGACCTCTCGGGCTGGACTTCAGCAGCGACGGAAGCGTGCCGGCTGAGGAGTTTGAAGAGATCTTCGAAACAGAAAATTATTCCAGGTTCCCCGAATATCTGCAGGAAGCCGTCGAAACTGCCGTCCTTAGCTATTACCAGAACAAGGACATCAGGCAGATCGACTATGCGATAGACAAATACCAGGCAGGCTTTAATCTAAAAAGCGCAGCCGAGCTCGATAGCATATTCCTGGATTCGCTTTTCAGAACAAGGATCGACCTGAACAATATACGAACTATGCTTCGACTCAAGATGGCAGACCGCAATGAGAAAGAGCTTTTCATTGACGGCGGATTTGTCGAGATCGACCGATTGGTCCACGGCCTTGATGTCGGCTACGAAGCAATGGGCGCGTTGTTCTATGCAACGCCCTACCATAATGTCGTCGATAACGGCGTTAACTACCTTAACAAAAACAAGTCGTTCCTCCACCTTGAGAAGTATTGCGAGGAACACCTTATGGGATTTTTGAAGACTACCAATTCGATCGCCTCGGGCCCTCAACCCGTGATCGCGTACTTTTTGGCAAAAGAAAATGAGATCAAGGCAGTCAGGTTGCTGCTGTCATGCAAAAAGAACCGCATGGATGCAAAAACGATACTTGACAGACTTGTAGAATAGAAAAAGTAAAATTTAAAAATAAAAATGTAAAATTGAGGAGTCCGCTTCGCGGGACTTCTTAGACGTTTTAAGAAAGTTATTTTATGGAAGCTAAAGCCGCAGCTTTTGGCGATGCCGATTTTGTGATGCCCTTCTCGGCGATCGGGCTGGAAACGTTCGCAGTAGAACCGATAAGGGAAAAAGTCGCAGAGATCGCACACGAACTGGTAAAAGGTGACTACGGGCTGATCGTCGTATCAGAGAACATCGCAAAGATTGCAGGCACTATCTTTGAAGAAGCTCAAAAGACGTCAGGAACATGCATACTTACAGTTCCGTTTATGACGAAATCCGATGGCTTTGCGACCGCAGGACTTGGTAGAGCGATCAAACTGGCGACCGGGATCGACATACTGGCTAACGATTAAACTTACGCGAGTTGGGTTTGAAATATAATTAAACAGCTTTCGCAAATATGGAATTAAAATTTAGAGCATATAGATTAGAAGGTCTTAAAACATGAGCGAAACAAGTAATGGAAAGATCGTAAAGGTAGCAGGCCCGGTAGTAGTAGCCGAGAACATGGTCGGAGCAAGGATGTACGACGTGGTTCGCGTAGGCAGCGAACACCTTATCGGTGAGATCGTAGAACTGCACGGCGACCGCGCCAGTATTCAGGTATACGAAGATACCGTCGGCGTAGGTCCCGGCGAAGAGGTCATAAACACCGGTGCTCCTTTGAGCGTTGAGCTTGGACCGGGGCTTATCGAGAGTATCTATGACGGTATCCAAAGACCCCTGAACCAGTTAACAGAACTTCAAGGTGACCACATCAAACGCGGAAGTGAGGTCCCGGGTCTGAAAAGATCGACAAAGTGGCACTTTACCCCTACCGCTCAGACCGGAACAAAGGTCTCGCAGGGTGACATCCTCGGCGAGGTTCAGGAATCGTCTCTTATGCTGCATAAGATCATGGTTCCGTACGGCGTAAGCGGAACGTTGCAAAGCATAAACGAAGGCGATTACACCGTCGAAGAAACTGTCGGCACGATCGCATGCGACGACGGCTCGCAGCATGAAGTTAAGCTCATGCAGAAGTGGCCGGTCAGAACGCCAAGAGCATCGAAAAACCGCCTGGCACCTAACGAGGTGCTGGTAACAGGTCAGCGTGTTATCGATGCTTTCTTCCCGATCGCAAAGGGCGGAACAGCCTGTGTGCCGGGTCCGTTCGGAACAGGTAAAACCGTCGTCCAGCATCAGCTCGCAAAATGGGTCGATGCCGACGTTGTAGTTTATGTAGGCTGCGGCGAACGCGGTAACGAAATGACCGACGTGCTGAAAGAGTTCCCGGAACTGATCGACCCGCATAGCGGCGAACCTTTGATGAAACGTGTTGTCATGATCGCAAACACCTCCGATATGCCGGTGGCAGCCCGCGAAGCATCCGTTTATACGGGCATAACGATCGCCGAATACTTCCGCGACATGGGTTACTCGGTGGCATTGATGGCAGACAGTACAAGCCGATGGGCAGAAGCGATGCGTGAGATCTCAACACGTCTTGAAGAGATGCCCGCAGAGGAAGGTTACCCGGCCTACCTCGGTGCAAGGATCGCATCGTTCTATGAAAGATCCGGAAGAATCGAGTGTATGGGAACACCGGATCGCGAAGGTGCCCTTTCGATCATCGGTGCCGTTAGCCCTCCGGGCGGTGACCTGTCGGACTCGGTTGTACAGGCGACGCTTCACGTTGTAAAAGTGTTCTGGTCGCTGCAGGGAAGACTCGCGCAGCAAAGGCATTTCCCGGCTATCGACTGGCTGACAAGCTATTCGTTCTACAAACAATATCTGCCAGGCTGTTTCGAAGACGAGGCCCGCGGCGAAGAAATGGCGGCGATGAGCCAGGAAGCTATGAACGTTCTGGAACAGGAATCAGAACTCATAGAGATCGTAAGGCTGGTTGGCGCAGAATCTATCTCAGCCAATGACCGTCTTGCACTGGAAACCGCAAAGACCATCAGGGAAGACTTCCTGCATCAGAACGCCTTCCATAAGATCGACACATTTACTTCGATCGAAAAGCAATTTGAAATATTAAAGACTATTCTCCACTTCCACAAACAGGGGTTAGCTGCTATTGACAACGGCGTCGATACAAAAGCACTGTTCGCCATGAGTTGCCGAGACGAAATCGCGCGAAGCAGCTTTTTAGAAGAGGAAGATATGCCGAAGATCGTAGCGATCAGAGAAAAAATAGATCAACAAATAAAGGCGCTATAACCGCCTGATAAAAAACTTTAAACAGGAGTTTGTAACATGCTCAAAGAGTACAAG
>SDBV01002584.1_pt1 | contig 26982 bp, 17 predicted proteins | sample 2277081 | NCBI WGS metagenome assembly SDBV01 (sample SAMN10402039, study PRJNA504765) | marine sediment metagenome | isolation source: marine sediment core GS10_PC15, 223 cmbsf | place: Arctic Ocean: Southern Knipovich Ridge | collected 2010 | reverse complement strand
CCGCTGAAGAGTTTGATCTATACGGATATACTGAATTCGTACAGGCGTATCAAGGACCATGCGCTGAATATCGCGGAGGTTCTGGCGGGCGAGAAATAGGGAATGGAGTAGTATATGGAAACGGGTTTGATAGTTAAGATGGTCATCAGTGTGGTAGGGGGATTAGGGATATTCTTGTTAGGTATGAAGAATATGTCCGAGGGTATGCAGGCCGTTGCCGGTGATCGGATGCGCAAGCTGATAAACGCGGTTACGAATAATCGTTTTATCGCATGCGGAGTCGGTATCGGTGTGACGTCTCTTATTCAGTCGAGCTCTGTTACGACGGTTATGGTTGTCGGTATGGTTAATGCGGGGCTGATGAACCTGACGCAGGCGATAGGGGTTATCCTGGGTGCCGATATAGGTACGACGATAACGGGTTGGATACTGGTTTTGCAGGTTGCCAAGTACGGTTTGCTGATAACGGGTGTGTCGGCGTTTTTCTTTCTGTTTTCGCGGAATGAGCGGGTTCGCTATGTCGCGATGATGGTATTGGGGCTGGGATTGGTATTTTTCGGATTGCAACTGATGAAAGACGGGTTTTATCCTTTGCGGGATATGCCGGGGTTCATTGCATGGTTTTCGAAGTTTACGCCGGATAGCTATTTCGGGGTGCTGCGGTGTTGTCTTGTCGGGGCGGTCGTAACGGCGATAGTGCAGTCGTCGTCGGCTACGCTTGGTATAACGATGGGGCTGGTCGGTACGGGCGTGATCAATTTTGAGACGGCGGCGGCACTTGTGCTTGGCGAGAATATCGGGACGACGATAACGGCAGGTCTTGCGTCCTTAGGGACATCGACGAATGCGAAAAGGGCGGCGGTTGCGCATTTTGCGATCAAGCTTGTGGGGGTAGCGTGGATAACTGCGATATTTCCGTTTTATATGAGCCTTATAAAGCAGCTTGTCGGCGCCGAAGCGATCTTGACTGCTCAGATGGTTGGCGGCGTGCCTACATACGCGGCGGCAATGCGGGGGATAGCGCTATCGCATACGGGGTTTAATGTGGCCAATGTGATCCTGTTCATGCCCTTTACCCGAGTTTTCGCCAGTCTGCTTGAGCGTGTTATGCCGAGTAAGATACAACGGGAAGTGCCGCATTTGAAATATCTCGACGTTCGGTTGTTAGATACTCCGGCGGTTTGTATCGAGCAGTCGAGAAAGGAAATTTTGCGGATGGGCGAATACGTCGATAAGATGCTCGTCCGGCTCAAAACTATTATAGTGAATGACAAACCCGATGAGAGATCGGAAAGTAAGATCTTTCATCGCGAAGAGGTGCTGGATATTCTTCAGAAGGAGGTGGTGGAGTTTCTGAGTAAACTTCTTTCGGGCAATGTTCCTCATAGCATTATGCATAGCGGGCGGATGCAGCTTCGGATGGCGGACGAATACGAATCCATAAGCGATTATATCACAAGCATTTTGAAGCTTAATCTGAAGATTCGCGAATCAGGGCTTGAGATATCTACCGCTGGCAGGGCGGAGATCCTTGACCTGCACGAGCATGTGACCGATTATGTTCGACTGATAACCCAGGCGGTTGAAGACGAAAATGTCGAGATCGTCAGTAAGGCTTCGACGCGGGGCGATACGATAACGCACCTTGTCAAGCAATATCGGAGCAAGCACCTTGAGCGAGTCGAAGCCGGGCAGATATCACCGCTAAAGAGCCTGATCTTTACCGATATGCTAACGTCATACAGGCGTGTCAAGGACCATGCGCTAAACATAGCCGAGTCACTCGCCGGTGCGAAATGAGGGAGATGATCGTGGGAAAATGTGCTGTATTTGTCATTGCAGTTTTGCTGTCAGCGTCATTTGAGTTGGGGTTCGGTGCTGGTGAGGCAGTGAATTTACATGCTGAGGCTCTTATCTCCCAGATAGAAAAGATGGCGCCATGTGACCGGATTGACGAATACCTGAAATATCTGAAACCAGGCATTCTTGATTCTGCAGAACGTCAAAAAGTCATCAAGGCATTTGCAAGTAGTGCGCAGTTTCTGAGCCCGATGTACGGGCGGGGCAGCATAAAAATAAACAGGAGACGGTGGACCGCGTATTTGTTCGAAGGGGCAAAAGTTTATCCCGACAACAGAGAGATCGTCCTGACGCTTACACAAATGTTGATTAACCAGAAGCGATACAAAGAGGCATTAGAGGTAATAACGCCATACAGCATGAGCAGTCCTTGTCATGAGGCGACTGCATGGCGTGACTATGCAACTTACAAGATTAATGGCTTGACCGCATCTACCAATCCAATGTTGGAGAAGATGCCTGAGTTTGAGGTTCATTTTTGTGTCATTACGAAGAATCCTAAGGCCCATCAGAAAGCGACAGTGCAACAGTTAAAGAAAGAGGTTGGCATCCTTAATAATAATTTCAAGACTTTGCGAAATAAACAGATCATAAAGTTTAAGTTCAGGTCGGCAAATTTCTACAGCGAAGTCAAGGATCTTGGTTGTAAGTTTGTTGAACTTGGAGATGCCAAGACATATGACACACACAAGTATGCCGAGGTGTTCAATGAATGTACGCACTCTAAAGTTCGTAATCCCAATGCCATCAATTTTTATGTAAACGACAGTTACAACAAGGTAAACGAGTATGATGATAAGACTTCTCATGGAAAGCGGAACTCAAACCGGCCATATATTTTGATAGACTGGGAGCGATTGAACTGCAATGTTCAAAATCCTGAGGCTCATGAGATGGGACACGCTTTCGGTTTGTATCATGTATCGGTTCCCGGCGCGAAATTGGGAACCAGCACAAATATAATGTGCAGTACTGAGCAAGGATTTGGAAGTGGAGGAAAGAGAGATATGGGCTTTACAGAAGCACAGGCAGCGATTATTCTTTATCATGCAAGAAGGACATTGGACCGCCTTGGGCATAAGTAATATATATCGACAAGGAGTAAAATGCACCGGCTATCTTTAGTTTTATTGTTGATTTTCTGGACTTCCGCGGCGGCGGGGGCTCTCCAAGAGGATGAGTTTCCGGTGCGAGTTAGGGTACAGCCTTTGTTCCTTGTTCCGCAGGGACAGCCAGAGCCGACTAAAGAGCAAATATCGAAGCTTCACAAGCATATGCGGGTCTCCCAGAAACGATTTAAGCAAATGCTTTCCGGACGCGATACCTTTGAGATCGCCGGTAGACCAAAGATCGTACATTCCGATCTAACACTTGAAACATTTAAGAATGATGTGACAAAAATGAAACTTAACACTCATCTGCTCAATCAGTTCTTTTCAGAATTTGGTTTAAACCGTTTCAACTGCCCGTATGTATTCTTTGTCATATTTATGAATCCGAACGGGAACTGGCCGGGGGGATCAGGTCGTCCAATCAATCCCGGTTTCAATGGCGGAGGAGGAATAGCAATATTTACATCTAAAAGAATCGACGACATAAATACATCAGTACAAGGAAGTATCCAACACGAATTAGGGCATGCTTTTGGACTGACCCATGTTACCGGTTATGGATACGATCAGTATAACAACAGGTCGATCATGTCCTATGAAAAGGTTCAGGTGTGGAAAAATTTTATCCCTCCCAGAAATCCCAGCATCCTGATACCTGAGGATATTCGGGCTCTGGCGATGAATAAGAGAGTTTTTCCGAATCTGTATTATGATCCCAAGAAAGATGTTCCTGAAGGATACAAACTGTGCAGGTCGATTCCTCGTATAGGTTTTAATTCTGATCTTCCCGGACGAAAACCTTATAAGATCAAGCTAAGTACAACGAGCGGTGAGGAGGGGGGGACTAAAGCCGGTAATGTGGTGCATACGTTCGTAAAGGGGAACCGAAAGGCAAGAACGGGCAATGGCTTGGTTGCGAGCAATATGTGGATGTCCGGTAAGAAGGATAGCGGGTGGATCGATCTTGTGCTTGAGTTCCCCATAGCTGTTCGGATGAACAGTATCCGTGTGCAGTCGCAATGCGGCGGAGGGAACCATCCGATAATGGCCATTCGGGTTGAAGCAAACACCAGCGATTTTGTCGAAGTGGCAAGGAGAGAAGAACCGCTGGGAGATGAAGAAGATATCTCGTTCAAGGAGACCAAAGCGAAACAATGGCGTTTGCATTTCCTTCCAGACGACAGCGGGCAGGTCGTTATTCGTGGTCTCGGATTCTATTCGTCACAAGGCGAGTTCTTCTGCCAGAAATATCCAACACACTTGATGATCAAAAAGGAACAGGAGTAAAAAATGTACCGGGTACCTTTGGTTTTATTGTTGATCTTCTGGGCATCGGCGCAATCTGCTGAGATTGAGATCGGTCTTGTCGAACTTGATTCTGAATACCGGGACTTATACAGCGATACCTGGGTGGCAACTGATGCTCTTGGTCGTGAGTTGCCCGGTTTTAAGCAGTGCGGTGCGGCTGGCGATGACAAAACTGTCGGGATGTTCTACTTCACCTGGCTTGGCCAACACAGTAAGACGGGCCCGCATGACATTACCGAACTGCTCAAGGAAAACCCAGAGAATCCTCAGTACGCCGACGTCGGTACGTTCCACCACTGGGGTCAGCCGGAGATCGGCTATTACACATCCGACAGTGAATACGCGATCCGCCGACATGGACGAGCGTTGAGCGATGCGGGCGTGGACACGATCATTCTTGACGTAACGAACACGTTAACCTACGCGAATGTTTATTTGAAAATCTGTAAGATCTATACCGAAATGCGAGCAAACGGTTTTAAAACGCCGCAGATCATGTTTCTTACGAATTCAAAGTCCGGTCAAACAGTGACAAAACTTTATAACGAATTCTATCAAAAAGGCCTGTACAAGGACATGTGGTTTATGTGGCAGGGCAAACCTCTGATCCTTGCCAAGATCGACGAGGTGACACAGCGAGAAGTCAAAGAGTTCTTTACGTTCCGTAAATGTTGGGCGTGGACGCATGGCCGGGACCACTGGAACTGGCTGGAACACTGGCCGCAACGTTATTCGTGGCATGCCTCTGCCGATCAGCCGGAAGAGTTAAGCGTCTGCGTAGCCCAACACCCCACCTCGAACATCGGGCGCAGTCATTATAAAGGCAAGCCGGGCAAAGCAAACGGTGTCGGTGTCGGGTTGCAGACGGAGAAAGGGCTATACTTTAAACAACAATGGCAGCGGGCTATCGAAATCGATCCCGAATTTGTCTTCGTTACCGGCTGGAACGAATGGGTCGCCCAGCGGTTCCGCCGAAAGGAGGGCAAGGCACCCGGTGAGATGATGGGCAAGCCGCTCAAAGCTGGCGAGACCTATTTCGTGGATTGCTATAATCAGGAGTACAGCCGAGACATCGAACCGATGAAGGGCGGCTACGGCGATAACTACTACTACCAACTGGTCGCCAACATACGGCGGTATAAAGGGGTCCGCGAGCCAATAGCGGCCAGTGATGAGAAAACGATCGTGATCGATGGCCGCTTTGGCGAATGGGCCGGTGTTCTGCCGGAATACCGCGACCATATCGGCGATTCGGCCAAACGTAACGAAAAGGGCTGGGGCGATGCGGGTATGTATGTCAATAATACGGGACGAAACGATTTCGTGAATATGAAAGTCGCCCGCGATGGCGAAAACGTCTACTTTTACATCGAGACGGCTGGGGCGATTACTTCTCGCCGTGACACGAACTGGATGCTGCTGTTTATTGACATCGATCAAGACAAAAAGACCGGCTGGCAGGGTTACGACTTCCGTGTCAACGGCAACGTCATCAGTGAAACTGAAACCATGCTGGAACGCTCAAAAGGCGTATGGATATGGAAACCAATCGAAAAGGCAAGCTACACCGTCAAGGGCAATAAGATGGAAATGGCCATCCCGAAAACATTGCTCGGTATAACCGGTGAAGAATTCACCCTCGACTTCCACTGGGCCGACAACATGCAAAAAGGCGACATATTCGAATTTGCCCTAAACGGCGACAGCGCTCCGCAAAGACGCTTTAACTATCGTTTTAGCACAAAATAAGCGAACAGGGCTCAAATAACTATAGCATTATAATAGTTTTTGTTATGGAAGGATGTTTGATATGAATGGTATCCGCACACGCAGGGAGTAAAAAAATGCACCGTGTACCTTTGGTTCTATTGTTGGTTTTCTGGACGTCCGCGCAAGCTGCTGAGATTGAGATCGCCTCTAAGAGGTATCTCATCGAAGTAGGCAGGGTAAAAACATTTTTGCCGTATGAAAGTTCGCATGATCTATCTTCCAGAAATGAGTCCATTACGAGAGTAATATATTCGATACACAGTGCTAGTTATAGCGCCAAGAGCTATTTTGGCAGGGCGACGGCGATGGTAAATAAAGTTGTCGGCCAAAAAGATAAAACTCTCATAATAGCGCCGCATATACTCGACAAAAGCTGTTTAGACAAGCCGGAAGATAAGAACATATTATATTGGGATCATCCTGCATTTAGAGGGACATCAAGAGGGGTTTTCAAGGGCAAGCGCGTCACCGTCAGTGCTTATGGAGTTACTGATAAGATATTGAAAGATGTTGCTGCCGGTGGGAATTTCCCTAATCTCAAAACCATAATAATACTTGGGCATTCTGCGGGCGGGCAAATGACTAACAGATATGCTGCCACCGGTATGTTTGAGTCTAAAATAGCAAACCCGGCTGGGATTGAAGTGCGATATATTGTTATGGCGCCTTCATCTTATGTATATTTTAATAATGAAAGGGTCAATAAAGGCACCAGGAACAAATTTTCCGTACCGAAAAACCCACCAGATAATTACAATCGCTGGGGCTATGGTTTAGGGCGAATGTATGTATACCATAAGAATAATAAAGTTACCCCGGAATTTGTTGTAGCCCAATATCCGTCAAAGAGAATACTGTATCTTGTCGGCAGCAAAGACCGTGATGTAAATGATCCTTCTATGGGCAAGGGTGAGGCTTCAAAGCTACAGGGAAGGCATAGACTTGAAAGAGGAATAATATATTATAACCATCTGGTCCATTTTTTTGGTGATCAAATTAAACAAACGCAGCATTTTCGAGTCATTAGAGGTGCAGGTCATTCAGGAAGAAGTCTGATGCTTTCGCCGCAAGCGATAAAATTTACATTTTCTCCCAATTCTAAAGAGCGAACAGGGCTCAAATAATTATAGCATTATAATAGTTTTTGTTATGGAAGGATATTTGGTATGAATGGTATCCGTACTCGCAGGGATTTTTTGAAGGCTTCGGCTTTGTCGGTGGTTGGTTTGGGGGTTGGTGGTGGTGAGCCTGCTAAGAGCGGCAAACCTCCCAATGTTGTGGTTATCTTTCTTGACGATTCCGGGTGGGGTGATTTTGAGCCGTTCGGTAAGCCTGCCTATGCGACGCCGAATGTAAAGCGGCTGGCGCGGGAGGGTTGCCGGTTCGATAATTTTTATGTACCGCAGGCGATATGTTCGGCTTCGCGGGCATCACTTTTGAGCGGTTGTTATCCGGGCAGGACGAAAGTTTTCGGGGCGCATGGGCCGAAGGGGCGCGGGCTTGACCCGAAGTATGCGACGATGGCCGAGGTGCTCAAGAGTCGCGGGTACAAGACGGCGGTGTTCGGTAAGTGGCATATTGGCGATCAGGCGGACACGCGGCCATGGGTGCGGGGTTTCGACGAGTCGTGCGGGTTGATGTACAGCAACGATATGTGGGAGTTTCATCCTGAGTCGCCGGAGTACTGGGGGAAGCATCCGCTGCAGTTCTGGGATAATGGCAAGGTGACGATCCCGCGCGTGACGAAGGCGCATCAGCCGATGCTTACGACGTGGTATACCGAACATGCGGTTGATTTTATTAATCGCAATAGCGATGAGCCTTTCTTTCTCTATGTGCCACACTCGATGCCGCATGTGCCTTTGTTTGTGAGTGAGAAGTTCGCGGGCAAATCGGGGACCGGTCTTTATGGCGATGTGATGATGGAGATCGATTGGTCCGTCGGCGAGATCACGAAGGCTTTGGCGGCCAACGGCGTCGAAAATAACACATTGGTGATCTTCACGTCGGATAACGGGCCGTGGGTGTCGTATGGCAATCATGCGGGTACGACGCCTTATCGTGAGGCAAAGGGTACAAGTTTTGACGGTGGGACGCGGAGTGCGTGCATTATGAAGTATCCGGGCAAGATCGCGGCGGCTTCGAGGTCCAGGCGGACACTTTGCACGGTTGATATTCTGCCTACGGTGGCGCATCTTGCGGGTGCGGAATTGCCTGCAAATGAGATCGACGGCAGGAATGTGTGGGATGTGATCGTTGGCAAGAGCGGCGCGAAGAATCCGCATGAGTATTACCCGTTTTCGACGGGCAGTACATTCGAGGGTGTGATAAGCGGTGACGGTAAGTGGAAGCTGCATTTACCCCACAAGTACCGAAAACTAGTCAAAGCCGGCAACGACGGGATGGCGGGATCCTACAACTGGGAGGCGTCAATCGGGCTGGCGTTGTTCGATATGGTCAATGACCCGTACGAGACGACTAATGTGATCGAGAAATATCCCGGTGTTGCGTTGAGGATGAAGGCATACGCAGATGGGCATAAAGCGAAGTTTTATACAAAGGTGAAGGAAGATTGAAAAATGCATCGGATAGCTTTTAGATCGTTCTATTTACTTTTGCTGGTTCTGCTGGCTTTGTCGCAAACGGCAGCCGGTGAATCCGGCGTGTTGGACATCGGTTCGCGGCGGGAGCTTTTTTGCGATACTTACCTGATCGATACTATGGAAAACAGTTCTCTGGTGCTGCATCATCCTCATGACGAGGGGCCGGTTGTATTCTTCGACAAACCATGGGAGGGAGTCTTTAGCGGGTATTGCACGGTTATCTACGATGAGGGTAAATACCACTTTTATTATCGCGGCTTGCCCGAGGCCGGTAAAGACGGGACCGATATGGAAGTGACCTGCTATGGAGTTTCGACCGATGGTATTAACGTGACCAAGCCAGACCTGAATATCTTCGAGGTAAACGGCAGCAAGGCCAACAATGTGATCTTAGCTCACGCAGCTCCTGCTACTCATAATTTCAGTCCCTTCCTCGATACGCGCCCGTCGAATCCGGCAAACCAGAAATTCAAGGCGCTCGGCGGTACCGAAGGCGGGCTTTTTGCTTTTGTCTCGCCGGATGGGGTCCACTGGCAAAAACTTCGGGATGAACCGGTGTTTACCAAGGGTGTTTTCGATTCGCAGAATGTTGCCTTCTGGTCCGCGCATGAGCAATGTTACCTCTGCTATTTTCGTACATGGACCGGTGACGGTTATAGCGGTTATCGAACCGTCAGCCGTACGACTTCAAAGGATTTTATACATTGGACCGAGCCGGTTGCAATGACATTTGGCGATAGGCCCCAAGAGCATCTTTATACCAATCAGACGCACCCATATTTTCGTGCCGATCATATATATATCGCGATCGCGGCCCGGTTTTTGCCCGGACGACAGGTTCTTACCGAGCGACAGGCGACGCAGCTAAAGGTTAATCCCCGCTATTTCAAAGATTGCTCGGATGCAGTCTTTATGACCTCGCGAGGTTCGAATGTTTATGACCGCACTTTCATGGAAGGTTTCATCCGGCCGGGCATCGGCTTGCAAAACTGGGGCTCGCGTTCCAACTATCCTGCCCTTAATGTTGTGCCGACTGGAGAGCACGAAATGTCGATATACGTTCAGCATGAGTATGCCCAGCCGAGAGCTCACCTGCGGCGGTATTCGCTTCGCATCGATGGTTTTTCTTCTGTCTGGTCGTCATACGACGGCGGAAGCATGACCACAAAGCCTTTTGTATTCAAAGGTGAAAAACTGTTGCTCAACTTTGCTACATCCGCTCCGGGTTACATCCGGGTTGAGATACAGGACCGGCAAGGGCGGCCAATACCCGGCTATTCTCTGGGGCAATCTCGCGAACTGATCGGCAACTACCTTGACCATCCCGTCTCCTGGAAAAACGGCACCGATGTAAAAACTTTAGTCGGCCGAGCGATCAGATTGCACTTTGCTCTGAAAGATGCCCACCTCTACGCTCTAAGGTTTAGTCTGCCATGAACAAAATTACGATCAAACTGAGTTTGATATTCATTTTAACAGTAATGTTCTTCGGTAGTGGCGCATCTGCCGAGGCGGTATCAATTGCCCGGGATAATAGCAAGGTTCTCCAGGATCTACCCAAAGATGAAAAAAAGGCCATGGCCCAATTGGCAGAGTTTGCCCAAAGTTATTCCAGTGCCCAACAGTGGCAGGCCAGAGCCAAACGCATCCGTGTGGGTATGTTGCGGCAGATGGAACTGTGGCCCCTGCCGGAAAAAACCCCGCTAAAACCGATCAGTCACAGCAAACGCCAATATGACGGTTATACCGTTGAGAATGTTGCTTTCGAAAGTTATCCCGGTCTTTTTGTTACCGGCAATCTTTACCGGCCTACAGAGGGTGAAGGCCCTTTTGCCGGCATTCTTTGCCCGCACGGCCACTGGCGGGAAGATAACGCCGATGGTTATGGCCGGTTTCGGCCCAACATGCAAAAACGCTGCGCAACTCTGGCTCGCATGGGCGCGGTTGTCTTTGCCTACGACATGGTCGGCTGGGGCGATTGGAAAAACGCCGGCTGGGAACACAATTTACCGAAAACCATCAAGTTGCAGACCTTCAACAGCATGCGCGCCATCGATTTTCTTCTCTCGCTTAAGATTGTCGATCCCCAGCGGATCGGTGTTACCGGTGCATCCGGCGGCGGTACACAATCGTTCCTGCTGACTGCACTGGATGAGCGTGTTGCCGTTTCGGTTCCGGTCTGCATGGTCTCGGCCCGGTTTGGCGGTGGTTGTGTGTGCGAAAGCGGCATGTCGGTTCGCGCAGGCGAAAATCACCAAACCAACAATGCCGATATCGCGGCTATGGCTGCGCCCCGGCCCATGCTGCTTATCTCCAACGGCGATGACTGGACCCAATATAACCCTTACATCGAATATCCCTACATTCGCAATGTTTACAAGCTCTTTGGCGCTGAGGATAAAGTGCAAAACCTACACCTTGCGAACGAAAAACATGACTACAAAATCTCCAAGCGACTCGGTGCCTACAAGTTCATGGCTAAGCATCTGGGTCTCGACCTCACTAAAGTTACCGGTAAAGATGGCAAAATAGATGAAAGTTTTGTTGTCCTGCAGAAAGTGGAAGATCTATTCGTATTCAACCATGACCATCGGCGACCGGCCCATGCCATAAAAGCAAACGAATATCAGGATTTTTGATTCGGTCTCCTACATGATCGGGGGGGCTACGGGCCTTAGTTCTTCAGATCAAGATCAGTAATTGAACACTTCCTTGAGTGTATATTGCATTTCAGTGGCGGCGTTGAGGGCTTTTAGGAGTTTGAATTGAACTTTGCGAGTAAGGCGTCTGCCTTTTCGGCCTCGTGCGACCATTTTGTGCGTTATCTGCTCGTCGGATGCGGCGACAATATCATGGGCCGTTAAACCTTTTTCGTCCATGATCGACTGCAGCGGCTGAACGGACATGTTGCGTTCGATCTCATTGTTCATTGGTCGTTCTCCGTCTGCAATTGTTTGTTAAAGAGGCGGAGCTGAACGTCTACGGCTCCGAGAGCCCAATCGATATAGTGCAGGCGGTGTGCGGGTTGGTGGAGGCCCTCGTCCATGAGGCCCTTTTGTATTGCATCGAGGAAACGGGCGCGTGTCTGGTGGCTTATTTGGGTTGGGTCAGCGGACCATTCCTTTAGTTCTTCGTATTGCCTTCGCAGTCTCTTGCTTCTGCTAAGTTGTGCGGCATTGAGATAATCGCCGGGGTTATAGGCGATCTGGAGGCCCTTGAGAGCCATGATGAGCGGTTCGTAGTTTGCCCGCTCTTCGAGGCGAATGAACTTATACTGCTGGGTGTATGTTGTTCCATAGACGGGGTATTGTTCTCCTATCTCATCGGAGGCAAGGTGGTATTTTCGTTTGGAAATGCGTGCGAATATCAGTTCCTCTCCGTAGGTGTCCTGTGTGATCTCGTCGTGTGCCATTCGTGAGACCAGGAGCCTTCCTGTGCTGGTGCGTTGCGTTCCGCCGCCGAGAACGAGTAAGCATTTTACGAAACTTACGGGGAGTATTTTGTACTGTCCGACTCGTTTTTTTCTGATCTGGAACGTCAGGTGCAGGCTGTGCGGTTTTACCGGATAGAATGCGGCGATCTCGCGTATCAACTGGTTGAGTACCCATGGGTCGGCGGTGGCGGGCCTTGATATCTCGCCGGCAATATTGAGCCTTCCGGGCGCCAGTTCGAGAAAGCCCTGTTTTCTGAATTTGTTCGATCCGGAGTGGTCGTCGATATAACCGCCGAGTTTCCATGTCAGTACGTCGAGGCAGAAGTCGCGGAAATATTTGAAGCTGTCAAAGGTTTGGTCGATCTCTGGCAGGTCCTTATGTATGGCTTTGTAACCGAGATTGCTGAATTCGAGTTCTGCTCCCAATGGCATCAGGCCCGGTTGGCGGTTTGCGCGTATTCGTTCAATTTCCGCGCGTACGATGCGTGAATCAAATGCGCTGTCGGCAGCGCTTACGGCGTATTTGACATAATCGATCAGGTCGTATGTTCCGTCGCATGGCATTGTGTCAAGGCATCGCTGGAGGACGAGGTCGACTGCCGATGTGTTTGTGTTCATCATTTTCAGGGCGACGAGCATGCTTATGGAGCGGTTAAAGTACCGCTGAGATATATTGAGGCGTTCGATGTCATAGCGATATTTGGTGTGTATCTTGTTGTCTATTTGGTTTAGCATGACCTGCTTAACCACGAGTGCGATGTATTTTTGCATGAAAGGAGCAGCGTCGGGTTCGTTATTCAGATATTTTATACTTGGAGCCGGTCTGTCGAATTCTCGTTCGAGAAAGAAGTCGCTTACGGCATCATGTCCCAAGTGTGAGATGACCAGGTCCCTTTCGGTGGTGGCGAAGAGTTCTCTTTTTGCCTTGCGTTCGATGTTTGCGTCCATTGATGTTTCGCCGGGACGGGTATGGGTTCGGAAAAACTTTTCGATGCGTTTCCTCAGCCAGAGCTCATGTATGAGGTTTACATGGTAGCGGTCGCCAAAATGCCTTTGCATTCTTTTGTGGCTTGCCATGTATGCCCACGCCTGGACGGGTCCGGTGGCGGTGTTTACGGTGATGGTTTCTCGTTCATAGAATTTACCTTCGTATCTGTCGATCTCGTCCATTACTGAAGCGGGAACATTATATATGACAAAGCCCTGGACCTTCGCTGCCGGTGCCTTTACGGCGTAAAAGTATACGTTGTCAGGACTTACCCTGCGGTAGCCGGGCAGGAGGGCAAGTTCTGCCAGGAGCATGTTCGGGTCCTGGTGGGATGGTTTGAGGGTGAAACTCAGGCCGCAGACAGACTTGAATATGGTCGGGTCCCTCAGTGAGCCGTAAATAAAGAGATTTAGCGTTTTTTCTTCGGTCATAATGCTAATATTATCATGTAGGGCAGGTGGGAACAAGGGGGGGATATTTTTTTTTAGAATCAAGGGAAAATCTTATTGCGTGTGGTGTTGGATTGTGTAAAATCCGAATATCCTGTTATGTTTGGCTAAGTTGGGTGGTGCGGTAACCTGAGAAGTGGGAAATCGGCACATGAAGCTGGGCAATAAAGGCAAAACAGGCCGGACGGAGCCAGCACCATCTATAGAAGCTGTAAATGAGCATCCGCGGCGGGGGGGGAGGCCATTAACTTCATTTCCACTGACAGTTCTTACGGTAGTATTAGTTTTTACCATCGGGACGTTTTCCTTTCTTGCGTGGCAAGACTGGTACAGCGGCAAGGACCATGAACTTCTCCTGCAGGAAGCACAAGTGGTCCATCAACTGGCTGGAAGACTGGTTCATCTCGACGATGCATTCATGATACCGGCTCCAATGGCAATTGCTTCCGGCGATATTTCATGGGAGGAGCGTTATCATGAGGTCAAGGCAGAACTTGATATAGAGCTTGACGAAATCGGCGCGAAAGCCATAAAGATCATCGGTGACGAAGAAAATATGACTCGATTAAAGGAAAGCAAAAACGTATTGTCCGGTTTATATGAGCGTATGTTCGAGCTTGTGTATGAAGGTAATGTCGAAGAAGCACGCGCACTGCTAAATGGAAATGAATATCAGCAGGTAAGCAAGGTGTTTACTGAGAGTATAGTGATAATCGGCCAGGATCTGCAGGCGCATGTTGATACGCAGTTAAGTGAGCATAAACGAGAGGGGCTGGTTACATTTGCTATGGCAGGGGTTGCGGTACCGATTATTTTAATTGTTTGGGTTTTTGCAATAAGGATAGTCAGGAACCATATTGTTCTGCGCAAACGTGCAGAGGATGCGCTCAGACAGAGCGAGGAACGTTTCCGGTCGCTGGTGGCCAATATTCCGGGCATGGTATATCGTTGTGCAATGGACAGGACCTGGACAATGTATCACATAAGCGATATGGTCGATAGCGTCACGGGGTATCCGGCATCTGATTTTATTAACAACGAGGTTCGCGACTTTGGGAGCATTATTCACCCAGACGACCGGGAGATGGTATGGCAGCAAGTTGTCGGGACGGCAGAGAAAAGAGAGGCTTTTAATATAGAGTACCGAATCATCGCCGCCGATGGCAGTATAAAATGGATACTTGAAAGGGGACAGGTGGTTTCAGGGGAAAATGGAAATGTCAACTGGCTCGACGGGGTGATGCTTGACAATACCGAACGCAAGCAGGCGGAGGAAGATTTGGCACAACGAATCCTGGAGATGTCGGCGTTTAATACACTGAACGAAGGTGTTAGTTCGAATCTTTCGCTTAATGAGATGGTAAGTGCCGCTCTTGACGGTGTGATGGTTGCTGCCGGGCCCGATCTATCGCTGCTGTTCCTTCGGGAGGGCGAGGACCTGCTTTTGCAGGACTTCAGGGTCAGCAGTGAGAAGTTAGTCTATGAAAAGATTGTACATCATGTGGACCAGTGTCTGTGTGGAATGGCGGCCAGAAAAGGAACGGCTATCTATTCCAGAAATATCTTTGAAGATGTGCGATGCACCGGAGAGGAATGTAAAAAAGCAGGAATACATTCTCTTGCAGCATTACCCCTTATGAGCGGTGATAAAGTACTCGGGATCCTTGCGGTGGGCTCAGTTGCCGAGCGTGATTTTGAGCAGCAGGCATCTTTTTTAGAGACTGTTGCCGGTGAGATTTCCATTGGTTTACAAAACAGTCTGCTGTATGAACAAACCAAGCGGCATGCCGGTGACCTCAAAACAGCAAATGAAGAGCTCCGGTCAGAAATTGAGGAAAGAAAACGTGCTGAGGAGAAAGTGATCAATCTTGCAAAGTTCCCCTCTGAAAATCCCAATCCTGTCCTGAGGGTCAGCAGAGACGGATCGCTTCTTTATGCCAACGAAGCTGCGGATGTGGTATTGAAAGGCTGGGATGTCGGTGTTGGGGGATATGTACCCGAGGAGTGGCGGCAGGCGATCGGGGAAGCATTCGAGAGCAGCGAAAGTGTTTTCAAGGAAGAGTGGATGGATGGTCGCTTTTTCTCTTTCGGGATCACAGCGGTAATGGGAGCGGGATATGCCAATCTATATGGAAGCGACATTACCAAACGTAAAGCGGCTGAAGATGAGCGTGAGCGTTTGATGGCGATGGTGACCGGTACCAACCGTGAACTTGAGAGTGTTGTGCGTGTTATCTCGCATGATCTGCGGGCGCCACTTGTAAACATTCACGGTTTCAGTAATGAACTGGTCAAAGACTGCCAGCGTGTGAGTCAATTTATTGACAGTGCCAGCATCAGCCAGGAGGTTATGACCAAGTTATCGCCGGTGCTTGAAGAATCTGTGCCGCAGTCGCTGGAGTATATAACAAAGAGCGCCGAGAAGATGGATAAACTGTTAGGCGGACTGACCCATCTTTCGAAAGTAGGAAAGGCCAAACTTAAGATACAGTCGCTGGATGTCAATGAGATCGTCAAGAGTATAGTTAAGACGATGCAGTTTCAGCTTAGGGAAGGCGGTATTGCTGTTAAGGTCGATGAGTTGCCTGCGTGCAGAGGTGATGAGGTGCAGATCAATCAGGTGTTCAGCAATCTTCTGAATAATGCGGTTAAGTATCTTGACCCGAAGCGGGCCGGCGAGATTCGGGTTTCGGGATGGGTTGACGAGGGCAGGAGCGTTTACCGCGTTGACGATAACGGGGTAGGGATCCCACCGGAGCATCAGGGCAAAATATTCGAACTTTTCCACCGTCTGCACCCCAAAGGTAAGGTCGAGGGCGAGGGTATCGGATTATCGGTGGTGATGAGGATCCTTGATCGGCTTGAGGGGGAGATCTGGGTCGAATCGGAACCGGGGGTCGGCAGCAGCTTCTTTGTGTCGCTGCCTGTGGGGCAGGCATAAGATCTCAGGGTATGATCTCAAATTTTATGCTTGTTATGCCGGCTGCTGGGCGGTAGAATCCGAAATATGGAAATACAACGTAGCAATTTCGGTGGTTTGTTGTTATTGGGTTTTGCGGTAATAGCAGCGGTTTCGATCGTGATGCCGCAGGAGAGGTTGTCTTTCGCCGGGACCGGCGATGGCGAGATCGGGCTGGAGCAGGGGGGTATTGAGGGGGTTTCCGAGAAAAAAATTGCCGCGCTGATCCCCTGTAAGGGGATGATCGATGACGGGCTGTACCAGTCCATAAAGAGGCGTACGCAGGCCGCTGCCGAGGCCGGTGCGACGTACATGATCTATGAGATACAGACTTATGGGGGGGTTGTTAAGTCTGGCGATGACATATCGAAGTATTTTATTCTCGATGCAGGCAAGAAGTATCATACCGTTGCTTACGTTACGACCGAGGCGATATCGGCGGGGGCGATGATAAGTGTCGCTTGTAAGGATATTGTCATGCTGGAAAATACCACTATCGGTGATTGTGCGCCAATCATGTTGGGGGGCAAGCTCGAAGGTGTTGAGCGGGAAAAGGCCGAAAGTTTTATACGAGCCGCTTTTGTGCGTGCGGCAGAGGCCAACGATTATCCGGTAGCACTGCTAAAGGCGATGGTCAGTCAACAGTTGGAAGTTTATAAGATAAAGAACCGGCAGACGGGCAAGTTGGAATTTTTTGAGACTATCGACCTGCCGGACGACCCGAATATTTATGACCTTAAGGGTAAGAGAATAGCTGTCAAGGAAGGGGAGATTCTGACGCTTACCGCTTCGCAGGCGAAAGGGTATGGCATTGCCAGGTCGATCGTCGATGACGTTGACGGTGTGCTTGAGTTTCTCGCGGCGCGCGACGGGGTAGAATTCGCTGAAGATGTTATTGAGCTTGAGCCGCTTTGGTCCGAGCAGATGGTTCGGTGGATCAGCTCTCCGGCAGTGATGAGCGTTTTGGTTCTGCTGGCGATGTTGGGGGCGTATATCGAGCTTAATTCACCTGGTGTTGGGTTACCCGGCGCCGTTGCCGTCATCTGCGTAGTAATTATTATAGGCAGTAAGTACCTGATAGGGATGGCCAACTGGGTTGAGATAGCCGTGTTTATGATAGGGATCATTTTGCTGTTAGTTGAAATATTCGTGCTGCCCGGTTTCGGGCTTGCAGGGGCTGCGGGGATAATATGCATATTCGCAGGGTTATTCGGGATGCTTGTTAAGAATCCGCCGGAAAAGCTGCCCTGGCCGACGACTGAACCGGACTGGGATCTGTTCAGTCAGGGCTTGTACGGTCTGATCGGTGGGTGTGTGGGGTTCTTTTTATGCGTGTGGCTGCTTGGTAGGTATCTGCCGAAGATACAGTTTTTGAGCGGATTGATGCTTGCGCCGTCGAAGGCCGGTGCCGAGTCAGAGCGTCCTGTGAGCATTACTGCGCCGCCAGAGAGCAGAATAGCCGGTATCAATGTCGGTGATGTGGGGGTGGTGACAACTGCGCTAAGGCCGGCGGGGGATGCGATGTTTGGCGATGCGACTGTTGATGTTGTCGCGCAGGGGCAGTTCCTCGAAAAGGGCGTCCGAGTTGAGATCGTTGAGATATACGGCAACAGGGTCGTTGTTAAAGCTGTTGAGGGATGACCGTAATGGCAGCCCTTAGAGCAATTCTGCTGATCATTTTTTTTGTGCCTTCGGTGTCTCTTGCAGGCAATGATGTCCAGGAGCAGGCACGTCAGAAAATCATCGAGGTTCTGCGTTCGGCGGGTTTGGATAAGGAACTTGACGCAAAGGTTATGGTCGCGGCGGGGAAGGGATCGGCTTTGAGCATTTCCGACGGGGGCAATTATTTCATGCAGTATGTGATAGTCGGTCCGGATAAGGCCGGCGATGCGGAAGTGGTTATTGACGGCGATGTGGATATTCCGGCTTCGTGCGATAAGATGGTGGTAGTTACGCACGGCTGGTTTGATAAGGGGCAAAGCAGTTGGCCGGCTGATGTAGCCGCTGCGATCGGCGCCAGGGTCGATCCCAACGAGTGGGTGTGCTGCTATTTTGACTGGCAGGGGGGTGCAAATGTTGTTACTCCCGTCGAAGCGGCAATGTACGGGCGGGATATCGGGGGTGCTCGACTGGCGAAGGCGGTTTTGAAATTAGCCGAGCGAATGAAAAAGCTTACGCATGTGCACCTGATAGGGCACTCGGCGGGGAGTTGGGTGGTCAACAGTGCAGCCAGGGCGATAGCGGCAGAGAAAGCAGCGGATTTGCATCTGACATTTTTGGATGCCTATGTTCCGCCGTTGTGGAAAAAAGAACTCGCCGAAGTTGAGGTGTCCGGTAAGCAGGCGGTGCTTTGGGCCGAGCATTATTACTCGAAGGATATTACGTTCGAGAGTACGCAGGAGGATCTGCCGGGGGTGTGGAACGTCGATGTTACGGCGATAGACACGGGGATCGCTGAGCATGAATTCCCGTATAAGTGGTACTATGCGACGGTTGCCGGTAAGTATCGAAATAGTGACCCTGAACGCGGGCAGGAGGTTATCCGCAAAGCCGGTCAGATCGAATGCGGCTTTGGTCGGAGCCTGGAGGCAGGGGCAGCGGGCTGGGAGGTCAGTAAGTCACTGAAAACCGGCGGTAAGGCGCTCCAGATGCGGGGCAAAAAGATAGAACCACTGTTTAAGGGGTGGAAGTAAGATTTTATTTTCTACAAAATTGTAATTTACTTGCATTGGCAATACAATTTTGTTATCATTTCTCTTGTTAACAGTCTTATTTATTATAAGAGGAATTGATCATGGCCAAGAAATTAGCCCGTGATGTGGAAGTTTTGAGCGATGTCGCAAAAGCTTTTGCCGAGTCGTTGGATCTGAAGTCTACTCTCGAATCGATCCTGAAGTCGCTGGATATGCACCTTAAGCTTCAGCGGGGTGCGATCATGCTGCTGGATCCTGATACCGAGACGATAAATATTGAAGTTGCCCATGGGTTAAGTGATGAGTCGAAGAAGCGGGGCAGCTACCGGGTCGGCGAGGGCATTACCGGCATGGTGGTTCAGACGGGTAAAGAGGTGGTTGTTCCCGACATAAAGAAGGACCCGCGGTTTCTTGGTAAGACCAAGTCGCGTACTCATGCCAAGGGCCAGAGGGTGGCTTTTTTCTGTGTGCCGATCAAGCTGGAATCAAAAACTGTCGGGGCGATCAGTGTCGATCGCAAGGCTGGCAAGAACGATGATTTCGAGGCGAATGTTCGGTTGCTTGGGATCATTGCGACTATGATCGCTCAGGCTGTTAAGCTCAATAATCTTGTCAAGAGAGACCGTATGCGGCTTCGAGATGAAAACGCAAGATTGCGACGGGAACTGAAGACTAAGTTTAATATTCATAATATGATCGGGACCAGCAACGCGATGTATGAGGTGTACAGGCTGATCGAGCAGGTTGCCAACAGCAACGCGACGGTTCTGATACGCGGTGAAAGCGGGACCGGCAAGGATCTTGTCGCTCATGCGGTGCATTACAACAGCCTGCGTTCCGAAAAGCCCTTCATTAAGGTCAATTGCACGGCTTTGCCTGAAACATTGCTTGAAAGCGAGCTCTTCGGGCATGAGAAGGGGGCCTTTACGGGGGCCATCGAGCGGAAAAAAGGGCGTTTCGAACTTGCCCAGGGCGGGACGATATTTCTCGATGAGATCGGCGATTTTTCTTTGAACCTGCAGGTCAAGCTTTTGCGGGTGATCCAGTTTAAGGAGTTTGAGAGGGTTGGCGGACACGAGACGATCAAGGCGAATGTGCGTATCGTGGTGGCGACGAATAAGGATCTCGAAGAGGAGATCAAGAGCGGGCTTTTCCGTGAGGATCTTTATTACCGGATCAATGTGTTTCCGATATTTCTGCCGCCATTGCGCGATCGCAAGAATGATGTGATGCTGCTTGCGGATTACTTTCTTGAGAAGTCCGCCAACGACAACGTAAAGAGTATATCCCGGATATCGACACCTGCTATTGAAATGCTGACGAGTTATCACTGGCCGGGCAATATCCGCGAACTTGAGAACTGCATGGAACGTGCGGTGCTGCTATGCAACGAAGATGTGATCCGTTCCGAACACCTGCCGCCGTCATTGCAGATGGTTCAGAAGTCCGCTGGCGCAAGCCGGTCCCTGACCGAGATGGTTGAGAACATGGAAAGAGAAGTTATTACCGATTCTCTTAAGGAGACCGGCGGCCATCAGCGCAAAACGGCTGATAGGCTTGGCGTAACCGAGCGGATACTCGGTTATAAGATACGTAAGTACAATATCCTGCCTAAAAGCAAATAATCTACGAAAATGTATGTTATTTGCGAGGTTGATACGAAACCGTAGCATATATCCTCTGTTTGTTTGCATTGATATATTTATATAACTTATTTTAATTGCAAGAGTTACATAAACATCCCTCAAATTGACCCTTTGGCACACCCTTTGCGTATTCTTAAAGTACAATTTTCTACAGGCCCGTGGAAGATGCGTAAAAAGCGAACTTTTTTTATAAGGATAAGAGCAATGAGAAAATTATTATTTGTAGTACTTGTTTTGGGGGGTGCATCCGGTATCGTTTACGGTGGCGATGAGACCGTCAATGTTGCCGAGCTTAAAGTCGGGCTTGACACGGTATGGGTTCTACTTGGCGCGTTTCTGGTATTCTTCATGCAAGCCGGATTCGGGATGGTCGAAGCGGGATTTATTCGGGCAAAGAATACATGCAACATTTTGACAAAAAACTTTCTGGATTTCTGTATGGCGTCGTTAGGGTTTTTCGTTATCGGATATGCTTTGATGTTCGGCGATGGGAACGGTTTTATAGGTTTGAAGGGATTTGGCCTGTACGGCGCCAAGTCCGGAGCCGATGTTCCGCTTTACGCATTCTGGCTTTTCCAGGCGGCATTTTGCGGGGCGGCTGCGACTATCGTTGCCGGTGGTATGGCTGAGCGTATGAAGTTTATGGCGTACCTTATCTATTCGTTTATAATCTCTGCGTTTATCTACCCGATAGTGGGCCACTGGATATGGGGCGGTGGGTGGCTTAGCAATATGGGCTTTGCAGACTTTGCAGGTTCGGCGGTCGTCCATACGGTTGGCGGATGTGCGGCACTTGTCGGTACGATCATCTTAAAACCCAGGACGGGCAAGTACAGTATTGACGGCAAACCCAACGTGATCGCTGCTCACAGTATTCCGCTTGCATCGCTTGGCGTATTTATTCTGTGGTTCGGATGGTTCGGGTTCAACGCAGGTTCCACGCTGAGTGTCGGTGACGGTTCACTTATCGGCAGGGTTGCGTTAAATACGAATATGGCCGCTGCAATGGGTGGTATCGTAGCGATGCTGACGGTCTGGAAGAGATTCGGCAAACCCGACCTTTCTATGGCCATGAACGGTGCATTAGCCGGTTTGGTGGCCGTTACGGCACCGTGCGCGTTCATTGAACCGTGGGCGGCCATCGTTATCGGCGGTGTCGGCGGATACCTTGTTGTTCGCGGAGTTGAACTGCTCGATAAGCTGCAGATCGATGATCCGGTCGGAGCCTTTCCGGTTCATGGCATCTGCGGTGTATGGGGAACTCTTGCGGTAGGGATATTCGGCAGGGAGTCCTTAGGCCTTGCCAACGACGGATTCGTTTACAGCGGAAACCCGATGCAGTTAGGTATTCAGATGGTTGGCATTGTCGGTGTGATCGTGTTCGTGGTTGTCAGCATGGGGATAGTCTTCAAGGTGATCAAAGCTACCGTCGGTTTGCGAGTCAATGCCGAAGAGGAATTGATGGGTCTGGACATATCCGAACACGGCATGGAGTCTTATGGCGGTTTCCAGATTTTCAGCACGACTTAATAATACCCTTACAGGGTAATAAGAAAGGAAAGTAAGATGAAACTTATTATTGCTTATGTACAGCCGCACAGACTTGATGAGGTCAAGAAATCTTTGGCTGAGGCGGATGTCGCAAAAATGTCTATAACTAACTCGCTGGGCTGCGGCGCTCAGCATGGTTATGAGGAAAGCTACCGCGGTGTTAAATTCGAGGTGAATCTTATAAAAAAGGTTCGTGTCGAGATAGCGGTGAGCGAGCCATTTATGGAAAAGACGATCGAGGCCATTATTAAAGGCGCAAGGACCGGCAATATCGGGGATGGCAAGATCTTCGTCCTTGATCTTGGCGAATGTATCCGTATACGGACCGGTGAGCGCGGGAAGGAGGCGATCGGTTAATAAAAAATATTGCTGAGTTTTTCGGCATTGCAAACGAACTCCCTTTTCAGTGGAGTTACCCTGGGGCGGGCCTTGACAGCAGTCGGGGCTGTCCATCCTACGAAATTGTAGTTATGGCTCTTGGAAACTACGTTTTAGTAGAAAAAAACAGTATGTCGTATCGCCAATTCTGCATGTTAAAGCCTTTGTGCATAAGTGTTTAGAAACAAAGTTTGCTTTCTTGTTTTATTGGCATGACTGTTGCTCATAATATCTATAGCATAATTACAGGGTAATTCTATAATGTCGAGGTATGCAAGGCTTTTTTATATAAGAAGTTTACATTTATTGCAGGAGAAATAGTATGTGTCAGGAAAATAGTTCAGTAGCCGAGACTTTCGGCTCAAATGTTTTTAATGATGTGGTGATGCGTGAGCGTCTGCCCGAGGAAGCTTACAATGCTTTCAAGGCTGCCCAGACCGGCGGTGTGAGGCTTGATAAGGCAACGGGGGACATTATAGCAAATGCGATGAAGGACTGGGCAATCGAAAAGGGTGCGACGCATTATTGTCACTGGTTTCAGCCGATGACCGGTATGACGGCGGAAAAGCACGATGCATTCATCTCGCCGAGCGCCAGCGGACAGATCGCGATGGAATTTAGCGGTAAGGAACTCTGTCAGGGCGAACCGGACGCTTCATCGTTTCCGTCGGGCGGATTGAGGGCTACTTTCGAGGCTCGCGGTTATACGGCGTGGGACATTACCTCGCCTGCCTTCGTTAAAGAAGACGGTAATAATATCACACTGTTTATTCCGAGCGCGTTCTGCTCCTATACGAGCGAGGCCCTTGATAAGAAGACTCCTCTGCTGCGTTCGATGGAAGCTTTGAACAAGCAGACTATGCGTGTTCTCAGGGCAATCGGTAATAAGACGTCGACAAGGGTCATTTCGACATTGGGCCCTGAGCAGGAGTATTTCCTTGTCGACCGTGCGTTCTTTGATCAGCGTCTTGACCTGGTTCTTTGCGGCAGGACACTTTTCGGAGCTCCTTCGCCACGCGGCCAGGAGATGGCCGACCATTATTTTGGTACGCTGCATGAACGTGTCGCATCATTTATGCATGAAGTCAATAACGAACTGTGGAAACTCGGCGTCTCGGCCAAGACCCAGCACAACGAAGTTTCGCCGGCGCAGTATGAGCTTGCGACTGTATTTGCGACCGTTAATGTCGCAACCGACCATAACCAGCTTACGATGGAGACCTTGCAGAAGGTTGCGACCAGGCATGATTTTGTCTGTCTGCTGCACGAAAAACCTTTCGCTGGAGTTAACGGTTCCGGTAAGCATAACAACTGGAGCTTAGTAACCGATGACGGCATCAATCTTCTCGATCCGGGCGTAACACCGCATGATAACATGGTTTTCCTCGTGACATTATGCGCTGTAATTCGCGCGGTAGATAAGTATGCCAAGCTGCTTCGTGCAAGTGTAGCCAACCCCGGCAACGAACACAGACTCGGTGCCAACGAAGCTCCGCCTGCCATCGTATCGATCTTCCTGGGCGACCAGTTGACCGATATATTCGAGCAGTTGGCAGCCGGCAGCGCAAAGTCCTCGAAAAAGGGCGGTGAACTTGAGCTTGGCGTTTCTACTTTGCCGCCTCTTCCCAAGGATAGCACCGACCGCAACCGGACGAGTCCGTTTGCCTTTACGGGTAACAGGTTCGAATTCAGGATGGTGGGCTCGACACAGTCAACTTCCGGGCCGTGCTTTGTTCTCAATACTATCGTTGCCGATGTACTTTGCGAGATCGCCGACGAACTGGAAAAGGCAAAGAATGTAAACGCTGCCGCCCAGAAGATACTCCAGCGAATCGCAAAAGAGCATAAGCGAATCGTCTTCAACGGCGACAACTATACCGATGAGTGGGTCAAAGAAGCTGAGAAACGCGGCTTGCCGAATATTGTCTCGACGCCTGCTTCGCTTGCAACGATCACGGACAAGGAAAATGTCCAGGTCTTCAGGAAGCACAAAGTTCTTTCAAGGGCCGAACTATTTGCACGGACCGAGATACTCATGGAAGCCTATTCGATGACGATCAACATCGAGGCCAGGACTACGCTGAACATGGCAAGGCGTCAGATCCTTCCGGCAGCTACCGCTTGTGCCGGTCGCCTGGCAGCCGATATCGCGGCAATAAGCGCAGCTGGCGTTGAGTTCGGTGCGATGCAGGTCAAACTTGAACAGGTTGTCGACCTTGTCGATTCGCTCAGCAGCAGCATTGACGACCTTGAGCTTGCCGTCGAAAAGGCAGGCTCCATAGCAAAGACTTCCAAGCAGACCGAAGCCTATCGCGATGCGGTAATACCGGCTATGTCCGATGTGCGTGCCGTGGCCGATGAGCTTGAGACTATCGTGGATTCCGACCTGTGGCCGCTGCCGACTTATGCCGAGATGCTGTTTGTTATGTAGAGTCTGACTGAGGTCAGTTCGATATGTGAATAAATTTTGCCCTGTTGGTTTTACTTTGGGCCGGCAGGGCAGTTTTATGCATTGACAAACCGGCAGCAAGTTTATATTGTATTGGCGGTATCGGTGTAGGTTTAAATTCGGTGGCAACGGGAGAGAACAATGGCTTTGCGTGTGGCATTAGGGCAGTTTAACGCTTGTGTCGGTGATATTGCCGGTAATGCCGCTAAGATCGGTGAGTTTATCCGCCAAGCCGAGAAACTTGGCGCTAACCTTCTGGTGTTCCCCGAGATGTGTATATGCGGTTATCCGCCCGAAGATCTGCTCCATAAGAGGCATTTTCTGATCGATAACCGTCGGGCTGTCGAACAATTGGCCAAAGATCACCCTCAGGAGACAATCGTTGTTGGATTTGCCGAAATTGACGGCGACAGGGATACTATCCGTTACAACTCTCTGGCGGTATTGCAGGATGGGGCGGTTAAGCATATCTACCGCAAGGGCCTTTTGCCGAATTATGGTGTTTTCGATGAGCAGCGATATTTCCATAGCGGAAATGAGCCTTTGATCATGGATATTAAGGGAGTCCGGGTCGCCTTTACCATCTGTGAAGATATTTGGGATCTTGACTGGCTGGGTGAGTTTTTCGCCGATACCGGACAAAAAGATTTGATAGTTAACATTTCGGCATCGCCTTTTTATGTAGATAAGCTCCGCCAAAGGCGACAGATATTCACCGAGTGCGCCAGCCATTTCGGCTGTGCGATGGCCTATTGCAATCTTGTAGGCGGCCAGGATGAGTTGGTCTTTGACGGGCGAAGTATGTTTGTTGGTGCCACGGGTAAGGTTGTAAGCGAAGCCCGAGCATTTGCAGAGGATTTGCTCGTTGCCGATATTTCCGTTGAAAAACAACCGGCATCGATAAGTCCTGTCGCCATTGAAGGTTCCGGCGATTTACAGCCTCCTGCGGATATGGATGTTATCGAAGAGGTTTATCGCGCTCTGATCCTGGGTACGCGGGATTATCTTCAAAAGAACGGTTTCAAAAGGGTGCTGATCGGCCTTAGCGGGGGGATAGACTCATCGCTTGTTGCCGCCATAGCGGTAAGTGCCCTCGGAGCCGAAAATGTCGTCGGGATTACTATGCCCTCACGATTCAACAGCCCGGAAACGATAGGCGATGCGGAAAGATTGGCACAGAATCTGGATTTGGAGTTTTACACCGTGCCGATTTCTGCTATACTATCGCAGTTTAATACGACGCTGGACACGGTGCCCGGCTGGGATGACGCGACAGTGGCGTTTGAGAACCTTCAGGCACGGATTCGCGGCAGTATTCTGATGTCGCTGAGCAACCAGTTCGGCTTGCTCGTACTGACAACCGGCAACAAAAGCGAAACGGCGGTAGGGTATTCTACGTTGTATGGCGACACAGCCGGAGGGTTTGCGGTCATAAAGGACGTGCCAAAGACGATGGTCTATAAACTCAGCGAGTATGTAAACAAAGTAAGTGGAAAAAAAATAATACCAGTCAGTGTGATAAAGCGACCGCCGAGCGCCGAACTGCGGGAAGATCAAAAGGATAGTGACTCGCTGCCGGACTATGACATTCTTGACGCGATACTCGAAGGTTACATTGTGGAAGATAAGTCAGTGAAGGAACTGATAGATACAGGATTGGAAGAAGATGTTGTCAGGCGTGTGATTACGCTTGTCGATCGCAATGAATATAAGAGAAGACAGAGTCCACCGGGAGTAAAGATAACCCCGAAGGCATTTGGCAAGGATCGCAGGATGCCGATTA
>SDBV01002583.1_pt1 | contig 26994 bp, 32 predicted proteins | sample 2277081 | NCBI WGS metagenome assembly SDBV01 (sample SAMN10402039, study PRJNA504765) | marine sediment metagenome | isolation source: marine sediment core GS10_PC15, 223 cmbsf | place: Arctic Ocean: Southern Knipovich Ridge | collected 2010 | reverse complement strand
TGTGGCAGCAGCATTATTGGTTAAGGGAGCCAGCCCAGGGACGGCTCTAAGCGTCCTGATGGCTGGCCCCAGCACCACCGTATCGGTGGTCCTATGGCTACGCCGGTCGGCGAGCATTGCCAGAGCTGCCCTTTATATGCTTGTGGCTTGGCTGGTGGCCGGCTCCTTAGGCGTGATAGTAAATTTAGCCCAAAGCCTTTTTGCCGGAGGACTATGACTGAGGATGAAGAATGATTGAGACCTTTGTCGCTAACCTGGCTAGCTTTTTCCCCTTCGGCTATGCCTTCGTAGCCGGCGCGGTAACTGCGGTGAGTCCCTGTGGCATTGCCATGCTTCCGGCTTATGCCTCGCTCTATATGGGGGCTGATGAGGAGGGTTTCCGACAACAGTCTCCTCTGAGGAGGGGTGCCAGGGCTGTCTTGTTAAGCCTGGTGGTAACAGTGGGCTTTGTCGTCTTCTTCGCCGCCATGGGGGCTATTCTGTCCCTGGGCGCTGAGTTCGTCATTAAAGTTATCCCCTGGGCAGCGGTGCTCATCGGGGTGAGCCTTATCGTTCTGGGAATCTGGTTGCTGGCGGGCGGTCATCTTTACTCCGCTGTCTTCAGCCGTCTCGCCAGTCGAGTACAGAGGCTGGGGGGGTCGGGGGTCATTGGTTTCCTGGTCTTTGGCGTTGCCTATGGCATCGCTGCTTTGAGCTGCACCTTACCCATCTTTCTAGTAGTGGTAGGCAGCGCTCTGGCTCTGGAGGGGTTCACTGCCGGTCTGTTTCAGTTCGTGCTTTTCGCCCTGGGAATGGGTTTTGTCATCACTGTCGTTACTTTAGGCACTGCCTTCTTCAAGGAGGCGGTGTACCGGTGGCTGCGCCGGCTGGTGCCGGTGGTAGTAAGGCTCAGCGGCCTGCTGCTCATTTTGGCTGGCGGGTATATCCTTTACTTCTGGCTCGTCATAGGCGACCTGTTAAGCTTGACCTTCTAGTAGATAGTTGGTAAAGAATATGGCTAATAAAAGACTTGTCATTATTTTGGCGCTAATCGCGGTGATAATCTCAGGATTTTTCATGGCGAAATGGCTTGCAAAACCTCCTTCGCCGGAAAGGGGAGGGATAAGCGTAGAAGTTGTTGCTGAAAATTTAGTGGTGCCTTGGTCTATCGATTTTCTACCCGATGGCAGGATGATTTTTACGGAGAGGGGTGGGAGGATAAACATTGTCGATAAAAAAGATGTTGTTACTGTGGCTGAGATTGATGTTGCTGCTGATGTTGTTGGTGAAGGGGGTTTGTTGGGAATAGCAGTTGACCCTGAGTTTGATGAGAATAGTTTGGTTTATGTTTATTATACTTATAAAGATAGTGGAGATTTGTTGAATAAAGTGGTAAGGTTTAGAATGATTGGGCTTGAGCTTGTTGACGAGACTGTGCTATTGGATAAAATTCCGGGGGCAAGATTTCATAATGGGGGCAGAATAAAATTTGGACCTGATGACAAGCTTTATATCACCACCGGCGATGCTTCAAAATCAATGCTTGCTCAAAATGTTAATTCCTTGGCGGGAAAGATTTTGCGTATTAACAAGGATGGCAGTATTCCAGAGGACAATCCCTTTGGAACTGAGATTTATTCCTACGGACACCGGAATCCCCAGGGATTAGCCTGGCACCCCATTACCGGGACGCTGTATTCTACGGAACACGGACCGACAAGGAATGATGAGGTCAATCTAATAAAGCCGGGCAAGAATTATGGCTGGCCGGTGGCGCAATGTTATGAGGGGGAGGAATATGAAGCGCCTTTGGTTTGTTTTAGCCAGGTTACCGTAGCGCCTTCTGGAGCGACATTTTATTCCGGCGATAGACTACCTTGGGAAAACAGCCTGTTTTTTGCTTCGTTAAGAGGAGCGCATTTACACAGGATTGCTTTTGATAAGGACTACCGAACCGTTTTAGAGCATGAAATACTGCTGGATGGGTATGGAAGAATAAGAGATGTAGTAGAGTACGATGGTTACCTTTATCTGGCTACGAGCAATAGAGATGGGCGTGGCATTCCAAAATTTGGTGACGATAAAATAATAAGGATTATTGGCGGGACGTAGCCAATGGGTGGAGCAGAACCTCTCCAAGATACCCCAGATGAGGAGGCCGAGTATTAATCCCGTGGAGAGGAGGTGAAAGAAATGAATAGTCTTAGACAATATCGAAGCCGTTTTTTCTTGTCCAAAGGGATGCTTCTTATCCTGGCCGTGGCAGTAATCATGGCTATCTTAGCTGCTCAGGGCTGCACCTCCCCAGCAGGTGAACTGCCGCCAGCGCCGGAGGTGGTAAGGGTTGCTGAAGGCAGCTATTGGAATATTTCAGCAGTACAGTTAGATTCCATGCTACAGCAAAAAGACTTCCTGTTCATTAATGTGCACATCCCCTACAAGGGAGAAGTCTATGGCACCGATTTGTTTATTCCTTTCGATGAGGTGGACCAAAACCTATCCAAGCTACCCTCAGACAAGGGCACCAAGATAGTGATTTATTGCCGCAGTGGGAGCATGAGCGCCATTTCAGCGGAGACGCTGGTGGGACTGGGCTATACCAATGTGTGGAATCTCAAAGGTGGGATGGTGGAGTGGCAGGGAGAGGGTTACCCTCTTATCAATAACCCTAAGTGAGGAGGAGGTGAAAGAAATGAATAGTCTTAGGCAATATCGAAGCCGTTTTTTCTTGTCCAAAGGGATGCTTCTTATCCTGGCCGTGGTGATAGTCATGGGTATGGTGGCTGCCCCGGGTTGCACTTCCTCGGCACAATCGATAGAAAACGGTCAGGTTGAACTGTCGCAGGCACCAGAGGTGGGTCGCCTGGCTCCTGATTTTACCTTGACCGACCTTGAGGGTAACAGTGTTACCCTGAGCGATTTTCGGGGTACGGTGGTGTTCCTCAACTTTTGGGCTACCTGGTGCCCACCCTGCCGGGCTGAGATGCCGGAGATAGAAGCCGTCTATCAAGAGTACAAGAATCAGGATGTAATGGTCATCGGCATTGACCTCCTTGAAGCTGAGAATGAGGTGCGCCAGTTTGTGCAACAGGGCGGCTATGGCTGGACCTTCGTCATTGATACCACCGGTGAGGTAGCTAATAACTATGGCGTCACCGCTATCCCCACCAGCTTCTTTCTGGACAAAGAAGGCATTATCCGGGCAGTGAGCATCGGGGCGATGACCAAAAGAGCGATGGAATCCCGTCTGGCTGAGGCTATGAAGTGAAAGACGCAAGTAAAATAGTGCCAGCTATAGCAAATAGTGTTCTGGTGACATCTTAACCAAACTGTTTCTGGGCATTGGTTATATTTTGGCAAAGGTTTTAATAGTTGTCGGATAGGGTGAGCGAGAATAAGCCTCTGCATGGTATGTTTACGGCTATACCGCATCGCTACGACCTGATTAACCATATCATAACATGGGGTCTTGATAAGCGGTGGCGCCGCAAAGCAGCCAGGGAGTGTCTATCTTCACATCCAGGTAAAGTACTTGACCTATGCTGTGGTACGGGTGACCTAGCTATTAGTTTAGCCCAATTGTCTGGGGACGATGTGGAATTGACCGGGGTTGATTATAGCCAGCCTATGCTTGAGATAGCCACTAAAAAAGCTGAGTCATTGGCTAGGAGCAAGAAGATTTCATTTGTTTATGGTGATGCGGCTAACCTCCCTTTTCCCGATGGATACTTTGATTGCATTGGCATCTCCTTCGCCTTCCGTAACCTGACCTATAAGAATCCTTTGCTACGGCGTCATATAACTGAGATATTCAGGATACTGAGTACTGGCGGCAAGTTGGTCATCGTGGAAACCAGCCAACCGAGAGTAAAGCTAATACGGAAACTTTATCACCTATACCTGCGCTGGTTTGTCCGCAGGCTGGGATACTTGCTCTCCGGCAATAGAGGAGCCTATTATTACCTAGCCGAGTCAGCGGCTCGTTTTTACACTTCTGAAGAACTCAAAGAATTATTACTCACCGCCGGTTTTCGTCAAGTATCCTTCCGCCCGCTCTTTTTTGGAGTTACCGATATTCATGTAGCCGTCAAGTGAGAAGATATCGCAGTTTGAACTAACGGACCAAGGAAAGGAGTTAACCTAGATGTCAGTAGACCTAGTCTTGCTGCATGCCCCCAGTGTCTATGATTTCCGCCAGAAAACGATTCTTTACGGGCCAGTGAGTGACCTGATTCCTCCCTCTCCTGTTTTCGAGATGTATCCTATTGGCTTTGCCAGCATTGCTGAATACCTGGAGCGCGCCGGATATCGGGTGCGTATCGTGAACCTTGCCGTACGCATGATGAAGGATAGAAAGTTTAGCGTTGAGACGATGATAAAGCGGCTGCAAGCGCCGCTCTTTGGCATTGATTTACACTGGCTAGTCCACTGCCATGGCGCCATAGAGGTTGCCAGAATAGTGAAAAAGTATCATCCTGAGGCAAAGATAGTTTTCGGGGGACTCTCCACCTCTTATTTCTATAAGGAGTTACTCCAGTATCCTGAGATAGATTATGTCTTGAGAGGTGATTCCACTGAAGAGCCTTTCCGCCAGCTAATGGAGTGTGTAAAGAAGGCAAGTGAGCCCGAGGCAGTGCCTAACTTGGTCTGGCGAGATAGCCAGGGCAAGCTGCGAGAAAATCCCTTTTCTTATGTCCCCGCTGACCTTGATAATGTAATGGTCAACCACTATAACAACATAGTGCGCTCTGTCATCAGGTACCGCGACTTCACCAGCTACATTCCTTTCAAGGACTGGCCGAATTACCCTATCATGGCGGTGCTTACCTGCCGCGGCTGCACCCAAAACTGCGTTATTTGTAGTGGCTCTGCCACGACCTTCCGAAACTTTTATAATCGCGGGAAAATTGTTTTCCGCTCTCCGAAATCGGTTATTCGAGATGTAAAGCAAATCAAGAACCTCAGCAGTGGTCCCATCTTTATCTTGGGTGACCTGCGTCAGGCCGGGGATGATTATGCCTATGAGATTTTGCGCTTGCTCCAAAAAGAGAGGGTAAAGAACCAGTTCATCCTTGAACTATTCTCCCCGGCTCCGGGGGACTTCATCCATCAAATGGGGGTGTCCTGCCCCAACTTCTGCCTGGAGATTTCGCCGGAATCACACGACCCTGAAGTAAGGAGGGCTTCTGGCCGACACTATTCTAATGATGACTTTGAGCAGATGATAAGCGATGTCTTCAATGCTGGTTGCGGGCGACTGGACATCTTCTACCTGATTGGTTTGCCAAAACAAACACCGCAGTCGGTAATGGAGACCGTTGACTACTGCGGATATTTACTGGATAAGTTTAAAGGAGATAAGAGACTTGCCCTGTTTATTGCTCCACTCTCCCCTTTCCTTGACCCGGGCAGCCTTGGCTTTGAGCAACCAGAGCGTCACGGCTACCATATTCCGTTTCGGAGCTTAGAGGAGCACCGCCAGGCACTACTTTCACCGAGTTGGAAATATTCCCTGAATTACGAAACGGAATGGATGACTCGACACCAGATTGCGGAGACTGCTTATGAAGCCATACTGCGCCTCAACCGCTTAAAGGCTAAATACGGGGTTATCTCCAAACAATTAGCTGAGCTTGGCGAGCAGCGCATTGAAGCCGCTAGAGAGATGATGCACCGCATCGACGATTTACTGGCTAGCGGTAACCTTGAGGATGAGCTACCGCGCTTGAAACCAGAGATAGACAGGATAAATATGCTTCCGGTGAGTGAGAAGAGACAGTTGGAGCTGCCGGTTGGGCTGGTTAAGCTAAAGCCCTGGCGCGCTTTATGGTCGCTCGTGAAGGGGCGGTGATTATTCCAGCACCACGCCCGTTCCGTAAGCAAGTATCTCCGACGCTCCCGACATTATCATTGAGGTAGAAAACCTCATGCCGACGATGGCGTTAGCCCCCTTCTTTTCCGCATCCTCTACCATTCTCTGGATAGCTTGCTCTCGGGCTTCAGCCATCATCTTGGTATATTCCGTTATCTCGCCACCGACTATGCCCCGTAACCCGGCCATAATATCCCTGCCCAGATGCCGTGCCCGAATCGTACTGCCTTTAACCAAGCCTATAGTTTTCGCAATCTTCTTACCCTCTACACTGTCCGAGGTGGTCATCATCATTTCTCAACCTCCTTGAAATCGCCTGTTTTAGCCTTAGCCAGCCTGTCTTTAATAGCTATCCCCATGAGAACTAATATCCCCACCCCGGTAGCACCAACGGCTATCCTGATAAGTAAAGGAATTTCGCTGGCGGTAAAGAAGCCTTGAACCGCCCAGCCGATTAAGGCTAGTATGCCAATACCAATCAGGATAAAGGCTACATTTTGCCACATATTTACCTCCAAAGACTATCGTTTACGCTTTGGCTTCGTTCCCTCCGAGGTATCTTCAAGGGCTATACCCAGCTCAGCCAGCTTGGCTCGTATTTCATCAGCAAGCTGGAACTGCTTGGCTTCTCGCAGTTGGTTACGGATGGAAATTAGATGCTCAATATAGGATTCGCTTTCAGAAGGCTGCCACTGTTTGGCTTCAGGAGATATAACATCGATGGAACCGACGATATCCAGGTAGGCTCTGGCATCAAGCGATGGTTTTTCTGGTAGCTTAAGAGTCAAGCCCAGAACACCTGCCATATCTACTAGCACTTGTTGTGCTTTAGCAACACCATACCCCGCCTCAGAAGCCCGGTTGATATCCCTAGCTAAATCAAACAGGCCGGCAAGAGCTTGGGCAGTATTAAAATCATCGTCCATTGCCTCGATGAATTGCTTTTGGTAAGTCTCAGTAGTCATCTCACCGGTAGGTTCCTTTTCCCCCAATTCGCCACGAACCGTCTGGCGCAGCCGTTCGACACCTCTCGCTGCCGCTCCCAGTGCTTCCTCGGAATAGGTAATGGGACTGCGGTAATGGGAGCTAAGAATGAAGATGCGGATGGCATCGGCACTATACCTTTCCAGAGCTTCCTTTATCGTTATCAAGTTGCCCAGTGATTTGCTCATCTTCTCTTCACCTAGCTGCACCAGCCCATTATGCAGCCAGTACTTAACAAAGGGTTTGGTGCCGGTGAAGCTCTCCGATTGAGCTATCTCATTCTCATGGTGGGGAAAGACCAGGTCTTGCCCCCCACCATGAATGTCAAGGGTATTACCCAGGTACTTTAGAGACATGGCACTGCACTCAATATGCCAGCCCGGTCTACCCTGTCCCCAGGGGCTTTCCCACGATGGCTCGCCTGGCTTTGCTGCCTTCCACAGGGCAAAATCCATAGGGTGTTCCTTCTCTTTCCCGACCTCAATGCGCGCTCCCGCCATCATTGCCTCAAGGCTGCGGTGCGCCAGTTTCCCGTAATCAGCCGTACTCCTTACCCGGAAATAGACACTGCCCTGTGCCGGATAAGCATGTTCCTTATCCACTAGACTCTGTATCACCTCAATAATTTTGGGTATTTCCTCAGTCGCTCGTGGGTAAATATCAGCCCGCCCGATATTCAGAGCGTCCATATCAGCAAAGTAGCTATCAATGAATTTCTCTGCCAGTTCCCGGGTGGAGATACCAAGCTTACCTGCTCGGTCTATAATCTTATCGTCAATATCAGTGATATTCTGGGCATATTTTACCTTGTAGCCACGAAACTGGAGATAGCGCCTGATGACATCAAAGATAATATAGCTCATAGCGTGGCCGATGTGACAATCATCATAAGGGGTAACCCCGCAGACATACATCTTGACTTCATCGCCCTGAGGTAAAAACTCCTCCTTTTGTCCGGAAAGGGTGTTATATACTTTCAACTTTGTCTCTTTACTTCCTCAGGCTGAAATGCCTTCTATTAAGGCTACTGCATAGGCAGTCATCCCCTCCCCACGACCAACAAAACCTATCCCATTTGAGGTGCTAGCCTTCACGCTTACTCGACCAATATCAATATCTAGCGTCTGGCTGAGCTGCTGCCGCATCTTCTCGATAAAATCTCTAAGTTTAGGCTGCTCAGCCACAATGGTAGCATCAACATTATCCACTCGCCAGCCTTTTTCCGCCAGCTCATCGCTTACTCTTTTGAGTAGAGCTCGACTGGAAATATCCCTATATTGTGGCTCACCGGGTGGGAAATGGCTGCCGATATCCCCCAGGGCCGCCGCCCCCAGCAGGGCATCGATAATAGCATGAGTCAGCACATCGGCATCACTCCAACCACTAAGACCTTTATCAAATGGTATATCTACCCCACCCAGCACCAGCCTGCGTCCTGGAGCCAGGGGATGGATATCATAGCCTATACCAACACGCATCTTACTTTCCATGCTTTTGTCGCAAGACCTCAGCTAAAGCCAGGTCATCGGCAGTGGTTACCTTTATATTATCATGAGAGCCCATATACAGCTTAACCCTGCAGTCCAACTGTTCTACCAGTGAGGCATCATCGGTCACCTCACCTTTTGCCTGACGATAAGCTTCAGCTATTATGTTGAAACGAAATATCTGTGGGGTCTGCACTGCCCAGAGGTTATGCCGTGGCAGTGTCTGCTGGACTACCCGGTCCTCCCCAGCCAGCTTAATAGTATCCGTAACCGGAACCGCAGCGATAGCGGCACCAGTGTCTCTAGCCGCCTCCAGCCCATGTTCAATCAAGTCCACTGTTACTAATGGTCGGGCGCCGTCATGAATTACCACCCAGTCACAATGGCTAAGTCGGCTAAGTCCAGCCAGTACTGAATCCTGACGCCGTCTTCCTCCAGAACATACCTCGGTTACTTTAGACCACCCTCGCTCAGCTACCATCCGCTGCGCCAGTTCTGCATTCTGCTGACTGACCACAATAACCATTTGGTCAACCACTCGGCATTTTTGAAAGGTGTCAACTACCCAGGCTAAGACAGCCTTGCCACCTAATGGAGCGAACATCTTATCCACCCCACCCATACGCTGGCTTTGGCCAGCAGCCACGATGATAGCCCCTACCTTTTGCTGATTACCTATCTCTATTTCTGAGTCCACTACCTGAATTATAAAGTAAAAGTAGCGCCATATCCACTACCCTTCACTTAACATGATAGCAAATACTTTATATTTCTATGCTCTAAGTTCCTTGGCAGGTTTTATCTGTACCGGTATGCCAGCAACCATCAGGTAAATCTTATCAGCCCGCTCTGCCAGCATCTGGTTCGCTTTACCCAGCAAATCACGATACAACCTGCCCAGTCTGTTAGTTGGCACCAAGCCGGTGCCAACCTCATTGGTGACAATAATGAAGCTGGCATTAATGTGGTTAATGCAGTCTACCAACTCATCAACCTCAGCAGTAAGCTCCTTCTCAATAAGAGAAGCATCAATTTGCTCAATAGGGCAGTCACTATATTGACCTAAAATGTTACTAGCCAGGAGGGTGATGCAATCCACAATCACCACTTGAGCCCCACCGATTTTTTGTGCAATCTGGCTACCTATATGAGTGGTAACCTCAAGGGTACTCCAGGTTGCCGGTCTTGCCTGTTGGTGCTGCTCAATACGGTACCGCATCTCCTCATCACCAGCTACTGCGGTAGCCACAAAAAGCACCGCCCCACCTAACTTTGGCGCAAGCTCCTGGGCAAAATGGCTTTTGCCACTGCGGGCACCACCAGTTATTAGGATGTTTATTAACCTCACCCCCGCATCATTATTTAGACCTTAAGTCCCATCCCAAAATCTCTAAAAACCAATGTCCCTCTCTCAACACCTTCTTGGTTTCCAGGATTTCTATCCGTTTCTTAAACAGAGGGCCATCAACAACAAGGGTATGGTATTCTCCAGCTTCACCACAGGGCGTAATGTCCTTTGTCTCTCTTAATGCATCTAAATGCTTGATGAAATCCAGGTCTACCCTTCGCCCCAGCCATTCCTCACCAAAAAAGTCAGCCTTAGTCGTAACTATAATCGCCTCAAACCCCAAATCGATAAAGTCTCTTAATATTTTCTCCTGGCTCTGTCCCCACAAGGGTAGATAGGGGGTAATATCTACTTCCTGACATACTCGGTCAATCCATTGCCGGTGCTCCTCAAAGTCAATATCGCCAAAGACACCACCTTCCACCCCCTCCTGCTTAAAGGCACGGAGCATACTTTTAAATTCAGCCTCATAGTTGTCCCGGGTAGTTCGTCGCTGAACCAGTGGAATTCCGATAGCCTGCGACTGTATTTGGATTACATCGGCAGACAGTCCATGACTACATGAGCGCTTGCCATCCTCAGTTACCGTATTCGCTAAGTAATGAACTTTTAGTCCGTTGCGAGTTGCCAGGTAACAGGCAAAGCAACTATCCTTCCCCCCGCTCCACGAAGTAAAAACCTGATTCATAGCAACCTCCTATTACCCTAAGTGGGAAACATCGTTTAACAAGCTCAGTATTGCTCTCTGGGGATAGGTTGCCAGTATACTAAGCGAAGCCAGATCAAGACGAAACTGTCGCCAGTGCCATAGCTCTATCCCTAATAAATGACATAAAAGCAGCCGTAGCGGCGCGCTGTGAGCCACAATGAGTATAGTTTGCTCCGGGGCATGTTCCTTCAGTCTGCCCAGAAATTTGCTCACCCGGGCGTTGAGTTCGTCAACGCTTTCGCCACCGGGAAACTTTGTTTGGAGATTCCAGTTAGTCCACAATTCAGCTATTTCGGGATAAAGCTGACAAATCTCCTCAAATGTCAACCCCTCACACTCACCGAAGTTCATCTCCCTCAATTCAGGACAGGTTGTAACAGCCAATTGGTGCCTGGAGGCAATAGCCTCAGCGGTAACCAAAGCTCGTCTCAGGTCACTGGAGTAAATGATGTCAATCTTCTCCGTTGCCAGGCGGTGGCGCAGCCTCTCTACCTGCCTGATTCCAGTCTCGTTCAGCTCAACATCACTCTGCCCGTAGAATCTCTGAGTACTGTTGAATTCAGTCTCACCATGTCGCACCAGCAGTAGCTTGGACAAACATCCCTCCCAACTAGGCTAGCCCTAAATGAGCCAGCAGACCAACAAGAATGAGCACGCAAACCTCAGCTATCTCGTTTATAGCTCCATAGGTATCACCGGTAAGCCCGGCAAACTTCCGCTTCAGATAGGCTGCCGCAGCCACAACTATAACCCAAACACCAAGCATTATAGCCAAGCCTACAAATTGAGATAGAATGTAAGCCGCTACCAGGGTTATGAGTGTTGCCGCAACAAACCCCTGCCAGCTAACCCCCTGCTTGAACACCTTCCCCAAACCTGATGGTCTGGCATAAGGATAGGCGAAAACAGTATAGACCATTGCCCAGCGACTTACCACTGGCATGAGCACCAGAGTTGTCATCACTAAAGTCTCAGGTACATTATTCAGTGAGATATATTTCACCAGCAGCAGTAGAACGATGCCGATAATGCCGAAGGCACCAGCCCGGCTATCGTGCATCACCTGCCATCTTTCTTCAGGGGTCTTGTGCCCGGCTATACCATCGCAGGTATCAACAAAGCCGTCAAGGTGCAGTGCGCCACTGAGTACCACCAGGCAAACAATTAACAAGGTATTAACCACAGCTGAAGGCAAAAGCAAACCTAGCAGCCAGTTCAATCCGGCTAAGATAAGACCAATGATGATGCCGACCACAGGGAAATAACCTGTGGAGCGCCCTAATTCCTCGGGGCTAACCTCACGCCGCCAGGGCAATGGTATAATGGTTAGAAATCTTAGAGCAGCAAGGAACCTCAATTGCCTGGTTTATTCCTTTCCGATACTTCAGCTTCGGCAAAAGTAGACATCTCAGCCAGAACCCTGGCTGCCGTCTCTGCCAGAAGTATTCCCAGCGCAGCACCGGTGCCCTCACCTAAACGCATGCCCAAGTCCAGTAGAGGCTTAAGCCCCAGGTGTTGGAGCAGTAACCGGTGTCCAGCCTCAGCCGAAATATGAGCCGCAATAAGGAAGTCCTTGAGTTCCGGCGATAGTGCCGCAGCGATGAGGGCAGCGGCCCCAGAGATAAAGCCATCAATAACTACCGGAATGCGGTGAGCGGCTGCGGCCAACATCACCCCCACCAGCCCGCCAATCTCAAAGCCACCTACCTTTGCCAGCACATCCAAAGGCTGTTTGGGGTCAGGGCGATTCATTGCTAGCGCTCTGTTTATTACTTCCACTTTATGCGCTAACTGCTTATCAGCTATGCCGGTACCCCGACCAGCCACCTCAGCCACCGGTCTTCCGGTCATAATTGCACAGATAGCGCTACTGGCAGTGGTATTACCGATGCCCATATCACCGGTGCCCACTATATCCAGACCCTTAGCCATCTCAGCTGTCACTATTTCAATCCCGCTCTCTACTGCCCTCACTGCCTGCTCACTGGTCATAGCCGGGCCTAGAGTCATGTTCCGGGTACCAAGGGCAACCCTCCTGGATAAAAGCTGAGGATTAGGCTCTAGCTCAGTTGCCACCCCCATGTCCACCACGATAATTCTGGCTCCTACCTGATGGGCAATCACATTTATCCCTGCCCCACCACGGAGGAAATTGCCAACCATCTGAGCTGTTACCTCCTGAGGGAAGAGGCTTACCCCTTCAGCCACTACCCCGTGGTCGGCAGCCATGGTGATGATGGCTTTGTGTCTGATTTGAGGTATGGGTTTACCCTGAATACCAGCCAGTTGCACGGATAATTCCTCCAGCCTGCCCAAGCTACCCTGCGGCTTGGTCAATATACTCTGCCTGGCTCGGGCTTGAGCCGTTGCCCCTTCATCCAGGGGTCTTATCATTTCAATTATATTTGGTAATAGTTCTGACATTCTCTGTCTCCTCCGTAAACCCTGTTCAGATATTGGCACCTAGTTCTCCCTGGCGCTTTAATTTCTTTATGGTACTGATAAGCTTTCGGCACTCAGGCATGGTGCGGGGGGCAATGCGGACATACTCAGGCAACCCAAAGGAAGCGCAGTCGCGCACCAGGATGCCGTGCCTGAGTAAAGCACTGCGGAACACTTTGCCATCGCCTACTCTTACTAGGAAGAAATGTGTCTTTGACGGAAGCACCGGGTAGCCAAGCTGGGAAAGCTCGTCTATCAGGAAGTTCTTCGCTTCTGTAATCCTTTTCTTACACCGGTCAAGATACTCTGTCTCCCTTAGAGCGATGACTCCGGCCTTCTGAGCTACTATATTGACATTCCACGGTGGGCGAACCTTGCGTAGACTACTGATAATCTCCTGACTGGCAATAACGTAGCCGAGACGCAGTCCAGCTAAGGCATAATCTTTGGTCATGGAACGCAGGATAATCACATTTGCTCGGGAAATCAAGTTTAGAGAAGACCAGCTTTTGTCTACAAAAGCAATGTAAGCCTCGTCCAGTGCAAGTAGACTGTCCCCGCAGGTATCTAAAATTATCTCAACCTCTTGCTTGGAGAGATATTGACCTGTGGGGTTATTGGGATTACAGATGAAAATTCCTTTAGGGTGGTGTCGCCTGATAAGGTCAACTGTCTCCTGTATCCTCGGCGCAAAGCTATCCTCTGCCCTCGCCCATTGCTTGAAAACCTTGGAGCCGACGATTTGGCAGGCAACCTCATATTCGCCAAAGGTTGGTTCAAGAAGCAGGATAGAGTCTCCTTGTCCGAAGTAAGTCAGGGCGATGAGGCGAATTAGCTCTACAGCGCCATTCCCTGCCAGAATATTATCGGGAGCTACCCCTAATTTTTCCGAAAGACACTGCCTGAGTTCGGTTGCCTCAGAGTCAGGATAGCGGTCGATGGCAATAGTATTGAAGATTTCTTTTACCCCTGGTGGGGACATGAAAGGATTAGAGCCGACACTAAAGTCAACAACCTCATCAGGGTTAAGACCCATGGCGCTCAGCTCGGCATGATTTGGTCCGCCGTGGAGACAGACTTTTAGATTCTCCACCTCAGGCTTAGGACGTAAGGACAAAGTAAATCACCCCCACTATAAAACATAGTGATGCCCAGGTCAGACCGGCTATTAGCATCAGCTTTACGGCAGCATCAATGGTCTCCGGTACTGGTGTGGCATTCGCCCTCCCCAATTTATAGTGCCCTACCTTTTCCAGTTGTACATTGAGCGCGCCGGCCAGTGCCGCCATTGGCCAGCCAGCGTTGGGACTCTCGGTTTTGGAATGGTCGCCGAGCGCAACCTGCCACGAGGTCCTGGCATCTTTTCTAGACAAGAAAGCAGCCAAGACTAAGAGCAATGCCGTGAGTCTCGCCGGTACAAAATTAAGCACATCATCCAATTTGCTGGCAAACTTGCCCAGATACTCGTACTTCCCATGATAGCCTATCATAGCATCTAGGGTATTGACTACCCGATAGGCAACGGCTCCTGGAACACCAAGGAGTAAGAAATAGAACAGGGGAGCAACAAAGCTGTCACAGGCATTCTCTGCCACCGACTCTACGGTAGCCGACACGAGCAACGGCTTTGGTAAACCCTGGGTATTACGGCTGACCAATGAGCGCATTTCAAGGCGGGCTTCATCCAGCTTCTCCTTCAATAGAAGCCGCTTGATCTCAAGTGCCGCTCTCCGTAGCTGCCTCAGGGAGAAGGTGGATTTGAGGAGCATTGCCGCCAGAATCACATACGCTGCAAAGTTTAGACCCTTTAGATAAAGGAGAATAAAATAAGCAGGAACGGTGAACACTCCTATAATGACCAGGGTTATCCCAGCCCCATAGATAAACTGAGCTAAGGGATGTTGACCAAACCCACCTCTTTCCAAGAATAAGGTGACCTTACCCATCCACACCACGGGATGGATGGCGCGAGGCGGTTCACCCAAGGCTAAATCAATAGCCAGCGCGGTGGGCAATATTAGCAGAATATCCACGACTTCTCAATCCCGAACCTACTAAAAATGACGCTCTTTCTTCTAGCCAGCCATTTAAAACCTCAGCTTAAATAATTCAGTCAGCAACCTTCAGCATTTTTAATGGCATAAATTGTAGCTGAGGTTACTGCTTGAGCCATTATCTCGCCTATCTTAGAATGTCCGCCAACATAAGTACATTTGTTACCTCTGCCCGATACCACAATAATCTGGTCAGTGCCGGTTCCTGTTGCTTGCCAGTTGGGATTATATGAGCTTCTTACATCTAGCTCCTGCAAGGCTATGATTTTTGCTTCAGTTATAGTGATGAATGAAGCGGATAAGACAGATGAATTAAGCGAAGCATTAGTAAGCAAAATCGTGTTTATGGTTCCTACTTTTTCAAATTGTCCATTCCGTTCAATATCACTTGCCTTGTCCTTACCTACCCTCATGGCATTAGATTTAACCCCGGCAGTAACGAAAGCCAATACCCAAAGCTCCTCAAAAACCTCTTCTTTCCAGGCTAAATCCTCCATATTTACCCCTGTGGACAAAGCGGCAACTTTATCTAACGGCAGGTTAACTTCATTAAGAACTTCTTTTAAGTAGGTCTTCCAGTTATCGGGGTGGTCGTGAAAAGACTGCCAGATGGACTCAGGAAGATAACAATTACAAACTACGCTTATCTTTTTGAACCCCTCACGACTGCTCAGCATGTTTCTGGTTTCCGGAAGGTTAATAATGAGGGCATTAGCCGGAGTTCCCCAAACCTGATGACTAACAATTTCTCCCTTGATTCCGTGGAATTCTCCCAGCACTTGCTTTGTGATACCCTTAGCCGCTTCCATAAATAATCCTTCGTAAAAAGCTTCTATTACTCAAACAGCTCTGGATGAATAATCTTTGCCATTTCCTCCAGACCCTGGACAACACGAGGCCCGGGACGATTGACCAAGTCACCATCAACAGTATAGACCCGGTTCTGTTTTATGGCGGTCATCTCACGCCAGACAGGGTGTTGGCCAAGTTCCTCTACCGCTGTCTCAGGTAGGTACCCGTGGCGAACACCCATAATAATAACTTCAGGCTCAGAACTGACAATTTCTTCGATGCTGAATTGCACATAAGGCGCCGGAGTTCTGGCGGCGATGTTTTCTCCGCCAGCCATGGTAATAAGGGAATCAATAAAAGAGCCGGGACCGGCGGTCCAAGGATTGTTCAGGTCAGTAACAGCGAAGGTGTAGAAGACCTTGACTTTGGGAGCATCTCTTACTTGGGTGGAGACACTAAGCATTCTATCCTTCATATTCTCAATAAGTTTCCGGGCTCTCCCCTCCACACTGGTAACCCTCCCCAGTAACTCAATATCTTTAAGAATACCATCAATATCCGTAGGGCTTATGACCAGATAGGTTATCCCCAAACTATCAAGCTGAACCATAAGTTGTTCATCGTCCCCCGAGGTCAGCACCAGGTCTGGGTTCAAGTCAACAATCTTTTCAATAGATGGGTTAAAATAATTCCCGACGCTGGGTTTTGACTTGGCTGCCTCAGGATAGTCACAATAATCGCTGACTCCGACCACCCTTTCGTCTAAGCCAAGAGCGAAAAGTATCTCGGTGATGCTTGGCACGTGAGACACAATCCTCTCAGGAATTTCGTTTATAGCCACCTCTCTACCCATATCATCGGTATAGGTTCCTGGCTGGAACTGCGGCTGACACCCAGCGACCATACCAACTAACAAGCTCAGCACAACAAAAATACTTAATCGTATTAATTTCATGAACTTTTACCTCCAATTTAATATGAATGGGCAAAATTAAATCCCCCTCTGCTTAAAACAGCAAGGGGGGATTCCTCACCACACTGTGGTCATTCTCCCACTCCCTTTCTCCGCGAAGGTTCAAGGATGCCCAGAGGTTCGGCGTTCTGGCTTCTGGTAAAGATTACCAGTCACAGCAGGCGGAACTGCGTCGGACTTTCACCGACTTGCCCTCCGGTTATGCCTGAATTGCTTCAGGCACCTCCAGGCTACCTATTTAATTGTATACAGGATATATGAATGTGGGGGAAAATGCAAGCGGTGTCTAAATATATGCATAGCGATTGAAGAGCAATATGCTCATTCTGCCGTGCTCGGTGCTCGGGTGCTGTTGCATATATGAACGAGTACACGCCCTTGCCTTAGGAAAATCAGGGTGATATACTAATAGGGTTATTGTAACGGAGGAGGGCAATAGTTGCTGGCAAACTACAGCTATATCGGGTTATTCCTTATAGTCGCCTTTTTGTTTGTTGTTGCTACCCTTCTCTTCCCCGTCATCCTTAGAATACTCAAAATTATCCCCCAAAAGCCAAGTCCCATCAAGAGCTCCACCTTTGAGTGTGGTATGAAGACCATAGGTAAGTCATGGATTCAATTCAACTTCCGCTATTACTTTTATGCCCTGATGTTTATCACCTTTGACACCCTGGTTGTCTTTGTCTATCCGTGGGCGGTTGGCCTCAGACAGCTAGGATATTTCGGTCTCATAATGATACTTATTTTCATTTCTATTATTATTGTCGGATACATATACGCCTGGAGGAAGAAGGTTTTAGAATGGAAGTAAGCGGGTATAAGAAACATATCTATTCTGATGTTGAGCTTGACCAGGCTGAGGGTGAAGAAATAGAGGCACTGAAGGCACACAGCCAGCAGCTAATTCCCGACCCTGATAAGTGGCTGGAGGAAGAGTTGCGCCGAAATATATTATTGACCTCCATGGATGCCGTATTAAACTGGGCACGGCGTTCCTCACTGTGGCCAGCTATTTGCTTCCCCGCCTGCTGTGCCTTTGAGCTGATTGCCATGCAGTCCTCCCGTTTTGATATCTCCCGCTTTGGTATGGAAATCCTCCGTGCCTCACCACGCCAGGCTGACCTGATGATTACCGCCGGGACGTTAACCTGGAAGATGGCCCCCCCAGTAAGGCGAATTTATGACCAGATGGCCGAGCCAAAATGGGTGATTGCCATGGGCGCTTGCGGCATTAGTGGCGGCATTTTCCGTTCGTCTTATAACGTGGTCCCTGGATATAGCCGCATAATCCCGATTGACGTTTATGTGCCCGGTTGTCCACCCCGTCCTGAAGCCCTCCTGTACGGAATAAGAATGCTGCAGCATAAAATATCCAAGGAGCATACCAATATCGTATTGCCTACCCCGACACGCAGGTAGAGAAGTCCTTAGGATAACATGCTAAGCAAAAGGTGATGTGATGACCATTCCTCTGCCAGGTGGCGAAGTTGCTAAGCAAATAACAGAGCACTTTTCTGACGCTGTTTCTGAAGCCAATGACCAAGCCGTGGTGGTCAAAAGTAAGTCTCTCTTTGATGTGGCTGAGTATCTCAAGAACAGCCCGGAGTTTGACCTTGATTACCTTAATTATATTAGTGCTATTGACTATTTTGACTACTTTGAGCTCGTTTACCAGCTAACCTCGCTAAAGCACAACCACAGCCTAATATTGAAGACCCGATGTTATGACCGGGATAATCCGGTTGCACCATCGGTAGTTAGCCTGTGGCGAGGGGCTGATTTTCAGGAGCGGGAAATTTACGACCTTATGGGAATAAGTTTCGAGGGACACCCAAACCTGAAGCGCATTGTCCTCTGGGAAGGATTTGAGGGACACCCGTTGCGCCGGGATTACTTGTAATGGCACTTAAAACTGAACCTTTTGTTCTCAATATAGGGCCGGTGCACCCGAGCACCCACGGGGTGTTCCGCATGAGGGCAACCCTTGACGGGGAAGTCATTATTGATATTGAGCCAGTTTTTGGCTATCTACACCGCGGGATTGAGAAGCTGGCTGAGGAGCGAACTTATACCGGGATTATTCCGCTGACCGACCGGCTAGATTACCTAGCCTCAATGAGCAATAACCTGGCTTATGTTTTAGCCGTGGAAAAGCTAGCGGGGGTAGAGGTTCCAGAAAGAGCCGAATACCTGCGGGTTATAATGGCTGAACTGCAACGCATCGCCAGTCACTTGATAGCCGTTGGTGCTTTCTTGAATGACTGTGGCGCTTTTTTCACTCCTTTCCTGTATATGTTCCGAGAAAGAGAGAAGATTGTAGACCTGTTTGAGATGGTCAGCGGTCAGCGTCTACTCTATAACTATATGCGGGTTGGTGGTGTTAGCCAGGATATCCCTGATGAATTCCTACCCGCTTTACGTAAGTTTGTCAGGCAGATGCCCGGTTTTATTGATGAATATGACCGCCTCCTGGCTGAGAACGAGATACTGCTGGCTCGCGCCAAAGGTGTTGGTATTCTGCCTCAAGAGCTAGCCATTAATATTGCTGCCAGCGGCCCGGTGCTTCGGGCTAGTGGCGTCGAGTGGGACATTCGCAAGGTAGACCCATACTCCATCTACAGCCGCTTTGAATTTGATATTCCTACCGGTATGACAGGTGACTGTTATGACCGCTACCGAGTAAGAATTCAGGAGATGCGGCAGAGCCTGCGTATCATCAAGCAAGCCATGGAGCAAATACCATCCGGAGAAATACAAGCCAAAGTGCCATACCTGATTCGCCCACCGATAGGAGAAGCCGATGCGCACATCGAGGCCCCGAAAGGCGAGCTTGGGGTCTATCTGGTATCAGATAATTCTATTGCCCCCTACCGTTGCCACATCCGGGCACCAAGCCTAATCAACCTGACGGCTCTCCGCGAGATGATGATTGGCTGGAAGATACAGGATGCCATAGTCATCTTTGGCAGTATTGATATTACTATGGGTGAGGTTGATAGATAGAGTGAAATCGTGATGCTTAATCCTATTCCTAATTTATTTAATCACTATGCAGTAACCCTGCCCCCCGATTGGCCCGGGGGCTTCTGGTGGCATTGGCTGGTATTTACCGTTATCATCATCGCTTTTGTGCTATCTATGGTGATGGGCTTTATCTGGATTGAGCGAAGGGGTATGGCGCGAATGCAAGTGCGTCTTGGCCCCAACCGAACTGGCCCCTTTGGTCTGCTTCAGCCGGTGGCTGATGCGATTAAGGTCTTGCTCAAGGAGGATATTATTCCAGCTAAGGGGGATAAGATAGTTCACTGGTTGGCACCGGTTATTGCCTTTTTCCCGACACTAATGATTTTTGCTGTTGTCCCCTTTCAGGATGGGGCACTACTGGCTGACCTCAACATCGGCATCCTTTACGTGGTAGCGATTAGTTCAGTCACAACAGTCGGGATATTTATGGCCGGGTGGGGCTCAAGCAACAAATACTCGCTCCTCGGTGCCATGCGCAATGTAGCCGCAGTGGTCAGCTATGAGATTCCGCTGGTACTGTCTATCCTGGGTGTGGTGATGCTAGCTGGCTCACTATCCCTCAACCAGATTGTGCTGGCGCAGGATATCCCCTTCATTTTGCTGCAGCCCCTGGGCTTTCTTATCTTTTTCATTAGTGGTTGTGCTGAAATTAATCGCAGCCCCTTTGACCTCATGGAGGCTGATTCCGAGATTGTCGCCGGCTTTCATACTGAATACTCCGGAATGAAATTTGCCATGTTCTATTTAACAGAATACGCTGAAGCCCTGGCTCTTGCCGCTATCATTACTACCATCTTCCTCAGTGGCTGGAGGGGGCCAGTATTGCCGCCGTGGCTGTGGTTTGTGGTTAAGGTGATAGCCGTATTCTTTGTCATGGTCTGGACACGGACCACGCTACCTCGCGTTAGAATAGACCAGTTAATGGCGCTTGCCTGGAAGTTTCTCTTTCCCCTAGCCTTGATTAACCTGCTCATCACTGGCATAGAAGTGTTAACCTGGCCAGAGGCTCCACTATGGGCAATGGTGCCGGTCAATGTGGCGATAATGGCAGTACTGGTGCTGCTATGGTCTAAATTCTTTAAGCTAGGAGGGGGTAGAGTTGCAGTTTGAACGATACGGAAAAGGCATCGCTAAAGGCTTGCAGGTAACCATAAAACACCTGTTTCGGCACCCAATAACGGTGCAATATCCGGAGCAGAGGCTGAATATTTCCCGACGAACTCGGGGTAATGAGCTCGTCTGGAGTAGGGAAAAGTGCACTGGCTGTGCTACCTGTGCCAAGGCCTGCCCCCAGGGTGTTATCCAGATTGTCACCTCGGTTAACCCGGTGGAGAATAAATATGAGGTCGAGAAGTATGAGGTGGATACCGGGTACTGCATTCAGTGCGGCTTGTGTGTTGAGGCTTGTCCCTTTGACGCACTATATATGGGTTATGCTTATGAGCGGGCAAAATATCGGCGCGGCGAGCTAGTGCAGAGTAAAGAAGATATGATGCTGGAATCAGGTGAGAAGCAACCGAGCGGGTACTTCTACCCTAAGATTGCCGCCGAATTACCCAGGCAGACCTTACTCCTAGAGAGGATTACAGAGAAAAAGTAATGGGACTTACAATTGCCTTCTGGATATTAGCTGTAGTCGGTATATTAGCCGCTTTAGGCGTAGTGTTATTGCGAGATGTTTTTCGGGCGGCTCTCTTATTAGTATTATCCCTTCTTACCGTAGCTGGCATCTATGTCACCCTCAGTGCTGATTTTCTGGCGGCAGTACAGATTCTGATTTATGTCGGTGCCATATCGGTATTAATTATTTTAGCTATTATGCTAACCAGGGAGGTCCAGCGGGGCAGTCCTACCAATAAACTACAAATTCCGGCTTTTTTTGTGGCCCTATTATTTTTGGGTATAGTAGTCTTTGCCATATTTAATACCTCGTGGCAAATAGCCGGGATACCACCTCAGGAGCCTACCACTTTGGCCCTTGCTGGTAAGCTTTTTGGTGAAGATGGCTTTATCTTAGCAGTGGAGATTACCGCTGTCCTCCTGCTAGCTACCATTTTAGGAGCAATCGTTTTAGTGAGGGAAAAGTAGCTGATGTCTGTAGGTTTAGAGCATTATCTGATACTGTCAGCCATTCTATTTTCTATCGGGTTATATGGGGCGCTGGCAAAACGCAATGCCATAATTATTCTCATGTCTATTGAGATTATGCTCAATGCGGTAAACATTGCTATGGTTGCCTTCTCACGGTATATTGTGCCGCTGCTGTTAACCGGGCAGGTCTTTGCTCTTTTCATTATAGTGGTGGCGGCAGCTGAGGCAGCCGTTGGTTTAGCCATAATAATAGCTATCTATCGTGGCCGGGAGACTATAGATGCCACCAAAATCAATTTGATGAAATGGTAAATTGAGGAAGATTTAAGGGAGTTATATAAAAAAGGAGGAGCAGGAACATGAAGAAATCAGATGGAGCAGGCGTTTTTTTGTGGTTTGCCGGTTGGCTGTTCACCATCGGCTACGCCAATCTGGTATGGTGGAAGATTATTCTGGGCATCGTGGCCTGGCCGTTCTATCTGGGCGACGCCGTCCTAGCTGGATAAATTTGGGGAGTTTTAGAGGGAGGAAATCCCTCTTCCCCATCTCCTCCCCCTCTCCTTCAAAGGAGAAGGGGATAAAGGGGGTGAGGTAGTATAGAAACTGAATATGGTTTTGGTGAAGCAAGGCGCTTAGTTAAATTCCTTCTAGAAAATAATAGGAGACCCAGATGTGGGTAGAGATTAAAAAGGCAAATAGCTTAATGCTTGCGGAGATGTGGAAGGAACTCTTTGAGGGTGAAGGGATTCCAACCCGCATTCTACCGGCGTCTGGTGAAGCACCGGGGCGTGAGTTAACCACCTATCGCATCCTGGTGCCTGAAGATAGAGAGCATGTGATTAATGAGGTGTTAAGGAAACTGTAATGCCACATCAATTAGTCTGGCTCATCTTCCTACTACCGATTTTCTCCTTTATAATAGTATCATTTTTCATCAGGTCCTTCGTGAAGCCTGAGGCGAGGATTGCCGGCTATATCACTATTACGGCTCTTTTCGGTTCCCTGGCTCTGTCTATCTGGGCACTGATGGCAGTGATGGCAGCGCCCCAACATGAGCTGCCGATTCCTGATATTAGCTGGGTGGTTATTGAGGGTGGGGTTACCATTCACCTCGGGCTGCTCATGGATTCGCTAACGGCAGTGATGCTGGTGGTGGTTACCGTAGTCAGCCTGATGGTGCAGATTTACTCCCAGGGTTATATGCATGGCGACCCCGGTTATCACCGCTACTTTGCCTGGATGTCACTATTTACCGCCTCCATGCTCGGGTTAGTTCTGGCGGATAATCTACTTTTCATGTTTGTCTTCTGGGAGTTGGTGGGGCTGTGCTCTTACCTTCTGATAGGCTTCTGGTTCCATCGGCCGGCGGCCGCCGACGCTGCCAAGAAAGCGTTTATCGTTACCCGACTCGGCGATTTTGGTTTCCTGGCGGCCATTCTGTTACTCTATCAAAATACCGGAACCTTTGATATTACTGAGCTGAGTCAGCTGGCGATAACCGGAGTACTGGCCGGCACTACCCTTACCTGGGCAGCTATCGGCATCTTTTCCGGTGCCGTCGGCAAATCGGCTCAATTCCCACTACATGTGTGGCTGCCCGATGCCATGGAGGGTCCAACCCCGGTTAGTGCTCTTATCCATGCTGCCACTATGGTAGCGGCCGGCGTCTTTCTCGTCGCCCGCACCTTCCCCCTCTTTGAACACTCAGCGGAGGCACTGACCACGGTGGCTATCATCGGTGGTTTTACTGCTATCTTTGCTGCTTCTATAGGACTGGTGATGACCGACATCAAGCGGGTTCTGGCTTATTCTACTATCAGCCAGCTTGGTTACATGATGCTGGGGCTGGGAGCCGGCGGCGTGGCTATCGGCATCTTCCACCTGTTTAATCACGCCTTCTTCAAGGCGCTACTGTTTCTTGGGGCAGGCAGTGTCAACCATGCCACCGGGACATTTGATATGCGTGAGATGGGCGGACTGCGCAAGTTGATGCCGTGGACCTATGCTACCTTTGTTATTGCTTCTCTGAGTATCGCTGGCATCTGGCCGCTTGCCGGTTTCTGGAGCAAGGATGAGATTCTGGCCGCATCTTTACAAACCCAGCCTATATTGTTTTATCTGGCAATGATAACCGTATTTATGACCGCCTTTTACATGTTCCGGGTGGTATTTATGACCTTTGGCGGTGAGTATCGCGGAGGCAGCCCTGAAGCTCACGGCGCTCATCCTCACGAATCGCCGCCAGTAATGGTGATGCCGATGGTGGTTCTGGCTGTCCTGGCAGTGGTCTCCGGCTTCTGGAATGTCGCCGGGCAGTTTGGCGCCTTTATGGGTCATGGTGAAACACGTAGCTTTGTCCAGGGCTTCTTTGGTATTTTAACCCATGCGTTACCCTGGATATCGCTAATAGTCGCTGGCCTGGGTATTCTATTGGCCTATGGCATGTACAGTGCCAAATGGCTGTCAGCGGAGCGAGTTGGCAGCGTGTTCAAACCGTTGTATACCCTGTTCTACAGAAAGTACTGGTTAGACGAGCTTTATGAGAATGTCATTGTAAGAATAGCTCTACTTAAAGGGCTGTTCGCTGGTTTTGAGGTATTTGATAGCAGTGGTGTTGATGGGGCAGTAAATGGGGTGGCTAACGGAGCTATAGCCATGGGCAAAGCTATCCGGAGAGTCCAGACCGGGCAGTTGCAGCTCTATGGTCTGTTCATTGGGATAGGTATTTTGGCGATTGTTCTCGTCTTGTATTTCTTTGGTTAAAGGAGTCAGCCTAATTGGACTTTAATTATCTGACAACGATAATCTTTCTCCCGGTAATCGGGGCGATTTTGATTGTGCTTATTCCTGGCCTCTCAGACCGGAGGATTAAGCTCCTCGCAGCCATTTTTACCTTTATTCCACTGGCTCTATCTATCTACGTTTTTTCTATTTTTGATAGGTCATTGGCAGCGGCAGGGGTGATGCAGTTTGAGGAAAAGCTGTCCTGGATTCCAGCAATTAATGCTAACTACCATCTGGGGGTTGATGGCTTAAGCTTGCCTCTGGTCATACTGATGGCCTTCCTCGGTTTCCTGGTAGTCCTCATCTCGTGGAAGGTTCACTTGAGACTCCGGGAGTACTTCGCCTGGCTACTGCTACTGGAAACGAGCATTCTGGGGGTGTTTTGCTCTCTTGACCTTCTCTTGTTCTTCCTCTTCTGGGAGATTGAGGTTATCCCGATGTATTTCCTAATCTCTATCTGGGGGACGGGCAGAAAGGAATACTCCGCAATAAAGTATGTGATTTTCACCTTGTTCGGTAGCGCCTTTATGGTCGCTGGTATCCTCAGCCTGTATTTCATTACCGGCAGCCTTAGTATGGTGGAAATAGCTCAGAGTGGGATTGGCTCATTTGCTGCCGTTATTCCGATAGTGGCAGTCTTCTTTTTGTTGCTTATCGGCTTTGCTATCAAGCTGCCGGTCTTCCCACTGCATACCTGGCTGCCTGATGCTCATACTGATGCCCCGACTGCAGTCAGTGTGGTGCTGGCCGGGGCACTGCTCAAGATGGGCGGATACGGGATGATCCGATTGGTTGTAACCATTTTCCCCGAGGTTGCCAAGGCTTATGCCCCCGGCTTGATAGTATTGGCTGTAATCGGTGTGCTGTATGGGGCAGCCGTAACCTTGAGGCAGACCGACATAAAGCGGTTAATCGCCTACAGCAGTATCAGCCATATGGGTTACGTGTTACTCGGGATTTTTGCCCTGAGTCAGGTGAGCCTGGTGGGGGCTGCCTTGCAGATGTTCAGCCATGGTATTATTACCGGGCTCCTGTTTGCTATGGCCGGACTGCTGATGCACAATGTGAAAGAGCGCGATATCAGAAAACTAGGCGGTCTGGCACGGCAGATTCCAATTATCGCGGTCATTTTCTCGGTAGGCGGTCTGGCATCTCTGGGCCTGCCGACAACCAGCGGTTTTGCCGCCGAGTTTCTGGTTTTTGTCGGCAGCTTCTCTTCTACTATTGTTGCCGGAATTCAGGTTTACACTATACTCGCTGTGCTCGGCGTGGTTGTCGCCGCCGGCTACATCCTGTGGATGCTACAGCGGGTATTCTACGGGCCGGTATTAGAGCAATACAATGGTGTGGCTGACGCTGACATTCTAGAGCGGGTATATATGTTCGCCTTCATTGCGGTGATTATGCTGGTGGGCATCTACCCGGCGATACTGACTGATGTTATTAAGACGGGTGTTACGCCCATAATAAGCCTGTTAGGTGGATAAAGGAGCACGGCTTTTTGAATCTTGAGCTATTTTTACCAGAAATAAGCCTAACTGTGTTTGCCATAATAGTAATTCTCCTTGACCTGGTTATCCAGCGCAAGGGGTGGCTGGCCGTGGTCAGCATAGCCGGCATAGTAGTATCCGCTGGCTTCACCCTAGCTATGTGGGGCGGCAGCTCTCAAGCTATCTTCAACAATATGCTGGCGGTGGATAACTTCGCCCTCTTCTTTAAGCTACTATTCTTGGGCATTGCAGCTCTGGTTATCCTCTCTTCTACCGATTATGTATCCAAGTTTGCCCGCTTTCAGGGAGAATATTATGCCCTGGTGCTTTTATCCACGCTGGGCATGATGCTGATGGCAGCCACGGCTGAGTTAATCTCCATCTATATTGCTCTGGAGTTGACCAGCATCTCACTCTATGTTCTGGCTGGCTTTCTCAAAGACCCCAAGTCAACTGAAGCCTCGCTTAAATACCTATTGCTCGGGGCAATAACCTCAGCAGTGCTGCTCTACGGTATGGCATTAGTTTTCGGCTTTACTGGTAAAACACAGCTAGGAGAAATCGCTCAAGCGATTCAGGCAATGTCGCCTCAGGCTGTTTTAGATAGTCCAGCCCTTATTCTAGGCATAGTATTACTGATAGCCGGCTTCGGCTTCAAGATTGCGGCTATCCCCTTTCATATGTGGGTGCCCGATGTTTATGAGGGAGCGCCCACACCGATAACCGCCTATCTTTCCGTGGCTAGCAAGGCCGCCGGCTTTGCTATTATATTGCGGGTTTTCTATTCTGCCTTTGGGCTTCCACAATGGCTGAGCCTAGATTGGGGTATGGTCTTTGCCGTGCTGGCAGCTATTGGTATGACCTTGGGCAATGTAGTTGCCATTCCCCAAATTAACATCAAGCGGATGCTCGGTTACTCCAGCATCGCTCAGGCGGGCTACCTTATGGTGGGATTAGCCACTATG
>SDBV01002582.1_pt1 | contig 26997 bp, 20 predicted proteins | sample 2277081 | NCBI WGS metagenome assembly SDBV01 (sample SAMN10402039, study PRJNA504765) | marine sediment metagenome | isolation source: marine sediment core GS10_PC15, 223 cmbsf | place: Arctic Ocean: Southern Knipovich Ridge | collected 2010 | reverse complement strand
TTAAAATTATCAATGCAAAATTATCATTTTAAATTTGAAATGCTAAATGTTAAATTTGCAAAGCAATTTTCCATCTAATTTGTCCAGCCTCAGGCGGATCCGCAGAGGCGGACAATGATTAGTTCTCTGTGGTTTTATCTGCTCGGGGGACCTGCCTGCCGGCAGGCAGGTTCGCTGAGGAGAATAAATATGATTTTTGGAACGGCAAGTGATATATAAGAGATATATGAATTCCAGTAAAAATACAGGCGGCATAGTCATACCTGTCATTATTCTTACAGGGATAGGTATTCTTATGGTCTATAGTTCAAGCGTCCTGATTTCAGAAGAGAAATATGGCACTGGTTTTCACTATCTCCTGAGACACCTTTTTACTATCCTTATTGGATTCTCAGCAATGATTTTTCTGGCAAAAGTGGACTATCATAAACTGAGAGGTTTTATTATCCCGCTGCTTATATTTTCCTTTGTTCTGCTCATTCTGGTTTTTGTTCCTGGCATCGGGGCCTCCGCAGGTCCGCATAGCGAGGTGAAGAGATGGATAAAACTGTGGCCATCGACCTTTCAACCATCAGAACTTGCAAAAATAACCATAGTCCTGTTTCTTGCCGACTATATAAGTAAAAATATACATAAAATGAAATCCCTCCGTTACGGAGTCATAATTCCATTTTCTGTTGTAGCTGTTTTTCAGGGTATTATCCTGCTTCAGCCGGATTTTGGGGGAGCAGTGCATATAGGCATTATCACCCTGGCACTCTTATTTATTGGAGGTATAAAGTGGAGGCATATTTTTGGAATTATTCTTCTTGCGCTTCCGGTTTTTTATTCACTTATTTTATCTGCTCCTTACAGAATGAAGAGAGTAATGGCCTTTCTCGATCCATGGGAGGATCCGCGGGGCGCCGGATTTCAGCTGGTACAGTCTTTTCTTGCATTTGGAAGAGGAGGGATTACAGGGGTAGGGATTGGTGGCAGTAAACAAAAACTTTTTTTCCTGCCTGAAGCGCATACAGACTTTATCTTCTCTATGATAGGAGAAGAGACTGGTCTCGTGGGTGTACTGACTGTAATTGGTCTTTTTCTGTGGCTTTTTATAAAGGGATTCAGGATGGCTATGCGGTCAGAGGAATCATTTGGTTACTATCTTTCTTTAGGCCTTACGATAATGATAGGGAGCCAGGCGCTCATAAATTTTGCCGTGTCAACGGGTTTGATGCCCACAAAGGGACTGCCATTACCGTTTATAAGTTATGGTGGTTCTGCATTTCTTGTGAACATGATGGCAGTAGGCATACTTATAAATATATCGAAAAATTGCCGGGACGCGTTCCCGTTAAGCAGGGAGGGGGTAAACCACAGGGCAATATCCCTGAACGGACTAACAAGAGATGAAACAATTGCTGAATCTCAGTCATTTCACGGCCCGGAATTCGGTGCTGGTAGAACCCGGCGTGCCGCAACTGCTTCACAGAGGAGAAGATACAGATGAATATTGTAATTGCCGGAGGCGGCACAGGCGGGCATGTCTTTCCAGGGATTGCAGTTGCCAGAGAACTTAAGAGGGTGCTGGATGACGTGGAGGTGACATTTATCGGGACTATTGAAGGGATTGAAGCCAGTGTAGTTCCTAAAGAGGGGTTTAACATAAAATTTATCAGGTCAGAGGGTATAGTAGGACGCAGTGCTTATAAAATGATAAGTTCCGCTCTTAAGATACCGTTATCTATAAAAGATTCCTATCGAATTCTTAAAGACCTTAAAGCAGATGTTGTCCTGGGCGTTGGCGGTTACTGTTCGGGTTCCGTGCTCCTGACCGCATTTTTGATGGGTATACCAACAATTATACACGAGCAGAATATAATCCCGGGTTTTGCCAATAAAGTGCTTGGAAAATTTGCAGGTGTTGTGGCTGTAACATATTTTGAAAGCATTAATTTCTTTCCAAAAGAAAAGACACATCTTACGGGCAATCCAATAAGGGATGAAATATTAAAAGGAGACAGGGGGAGGGGGTACAGAACCTTTGCGCTTAAAAAAGGACTCTTTACAATTTTCGTGTTTGGAGGAAGTTCCGGTGCAAGTAACATTAATAAGGGCATGGGTGAGGCCCTGGTATATCTGGAAGACTATAAGGATAAAATTCAGTTTCTTCATCAAACCGGGGAAAAAGATTTCAATTTTGTAAGAGAATTCTATTATGCAAAAGGTTTCAGGGGAACGGTAATCCCTTTTACACACAATATGGCGGATGCTTATGCAGTTGCAGACCTTGTTATATCAAGGGCAGGCGCAACTACGATTGCAGAATTAACAACATGCGGAAAGGCTGCCATACTTATTCCGTACCCTTTCGCAGCCGGCAATCACCAGGTAGCCAATGCGAGAAAGTTGTTGGATATCGGCGCTGCCCGGATGATTCTTGACAGCGAGTTAAATGGAAGGATACTTTCCGGTTTAGTCAGGCATTTACTTGAGGATCCCGATAGCATAGGGGAAATAGAGAGGATTAGCAGGTCTATTGGAAGACCTAATGCAACTAAAAAAATATTTGACCTTATGATGAGTATTGTAAAAAAAAAGTCAAAAACATTATTGGTTAAAACGAATAATGAATAACGGTCTTAACAATGTATAAGAAATTTGAAATAATTCATTTTGCAGGCATTGGCGGTGCCGGCATGAGTGGTATTGCAGAGGTTCTCAAAAATCTGGGATACAAGGTCAGAGGTTCAGATTTAAAAGAGTCGGAGACAACTAAAAGACTGGAGGCTTTAGGTATTAATATAAATATAGGGCACAGGGCAGAAAATATAAAGGGCGCTCATGTGGTTGTTGTGTCTTCTGCGGTTTCTTCTGCTAATCCGGAGGTAGTGGCTGCAAAAAAGCACTCTATTCCGGTAATACCAAGGGTTGAAATGCTTGCAGAGCTCGCACGGCTTAAATACAGTGTGCTTATTGCAGGTTCACACGGAAAGACTACAACTACGTCTTTAATAGCAAGCCTGCTTGCCTCTGGAGGGCTTGATCCTACCGTTGTAATCGGAGGTAAATGGAAGGGCATAAGAGGCAATGCAAAACTCGGTCAGGGTGAATTTCTAGTGGCAGAAGCTGACGAAAGTGATGGTTCGTTCTTAAAGCTCTCACCCACGATTGCGGTAATTACCAATATTGGCAGAGAGCATCTGGATTTTTTTAAAAACATTGATGAATTAAAATCGGCATTCCTGTCCTTTGTAAACAAAGTGCCGTTTTACGGACTTTCCATACTATGCGCTGATAATGAGCATGTGCAAGAGCTTTTACCCAGGATTCAGAGGAGATTTATCACTTACGGGCTGAGTGAGGGGGCTGACCTTGTAGGTAAAAACATAAAGATAAAAGGACTTAAGACACAATTCGAGGTTCTTTCAAAAGGGGAATCAATTGGTATTTTTGAAGTGCCGCTTCCCGGAGTTCACAACGTTTATAACAGCCTGGCTGCTATTGGAACTGCACTTGAGCTCAATCTTGACATGAACAGTGTAAGGCAGGCCTTTAAAAAATTCAGCGGTATTCAAAGAAGATTTGAATTTAAAGGTGAGATATCAGGAATCAGGATATTTGATGATTACGGGCACCACCCTGCAGAGATTACAGCGACCTTAAAGGCAGCGAGAGAGGCAATACAGTCGACAATTGATTGTTCACAGTTTACAAAGCTGCCCTCCCGTCACTCCTCTTTGAAGGGAGAGAGTGAAGGGAGAGTAGTTGTCCTTTTCCAGCCTCACAGATATACAAGGACAAGGGATTTGCTAAGTGATTTTTTTAAGGCCTTTGCAGATGCAGACAAGGTTATTCTTATGGATATATATCCTGCCGGAGAGAAACCATTAAATGGAATAAATTCAGAGGTGCTGTTTAAAGGAATAAAAGATACGGGAGAAGACGTGGTTTATATAAGGAACAGGGCTGAGATACCAGGCTATCTGGAAGGAGAGTTAAAAAAAGGCGATATGCTGTTAACCCTTGGTGCAGGCGATGTGTGGAAGACAGGGGAAGAGTTTTTGCAAATTAAATATCTTGCCTCGGCGAGTCACCCGAGGTGACAAAAATCAAAATACAAAATGGATGGTAATTTTAATTGAGCGACAAAGAGATAAAGGAAATATTTGAAAAAGGACTTTTCAAGGGCGAAATAAAATTTGACGAGCCCATGTCAGCCTATACATCTTTAAAGATAGGCGGACCTTTTGAGGTTATGGTTTTCCCGGAAGACGCTCTTTCACTGAAAAATGTTCTTATTGCAGCAAGGGGACAGGAGATTCCGGTTTTTGTGTTCGGGGCAGGAACAAATCTACTTGTAAGGGACAATGGAGTGAATGGTATGGGAGTATGCTTAAAAGCATTTAAGAACATCAGGATTATTGCAAACCTTGAGAACCTCTTCCCTCATAAATCTTCGGCAATGGATTTGGAATCTTATATAGGCCTTTTTGTTGAATCTGGTGTTCCCCTTGGCAGCCTGATAAATTTTACGAAAAAAAACGGATATTCAGGCATTGAGGCGCTTGCCGGAATTCCCGGTACTTTTGGCGGGGCTGTTTATATGAATGCCGGCTCCTTTGGCACAGAGATTAAGGACGTGCTTGTTTCCGTGGCGGTTATGAATATGACAGGGGAAATAAAGATACTTGAAAAAGAAGAGCTTAATCTTTCATACAGAAGCTCAAATATTCCGAAGGACATGATAATCCTCAGCGCTAACATCATTCTCAAAAAAGACAGCCTTGAAAAAGTTTCCGGTCTTGCAAGGGAGTTTCTCGAAAAGAAGAGGCTCTCCCAGCCTTTAGGGGAACTGTCCGCAGGCTGTATATTCAAAAATCCGGACGGGGATTCTGCAGGAAGGCTTATAGAGGCAGCAGGATGTAAAGGGATAATGGCAGGTGATGCAGAGGTGAGCACAGTGCATGCAAATTATTTCATTAATAAAGGCAGTGCCGCCTGCAGAGATTTTATGGAACTCATGGAAACTGTAAAGGCAAAGGTTAAAAGTTTCAGCGGCATAACACTTGAGCCTGAAATAAAAATTATCGGGAGGAATTAGGGAGGAGACATGGAAATCAGGAATCAAGATCAAGTTATTTTTTTTAATTTTGAATTTTAATTATGACTAAGGGACAGATTACTACAAAAAGAATAGGTGTATTGATGGGAGGGGTATCTTCTGAGAGGGATATTTCAGTCAGGAGCGGGCTGGCGATTTATCAGGCCCTGCAGGAACGGGGATACAACTCTGTTCTTATAGATGTAGGTAAAGATATAGTTAATGTTTTGAAAAAAGAAAAAGTCCGGCTTGCTTTTCTGGCGCTTCATGGAGGTATGGGAGAGAATGGCGCGATGCAGGGAATGCTTGAGGTACTGGGAATTCCATATACAGGTTCAGGTGTTCTGGCCTCTGCCCTTGCCATGGACAAGGAGGTATCAAAAAAGATCTTTATATATCATCAACTGCCTGTAGCGCCATTTATAGTTGTCAGTAAGGGCAGGAGCATTAAAAGACGGGAGTCTGCAAAAAAACTGAAACGCGCTGACAGAGATAATACAGGCATATCTCCATCAACCGAATTCCCAGTCCCTCCGTTTGAACTGCCCTGGGTTGTTAAGCCGGCAACTGAGGGTTCAAGCATTGGAGTCAGCATAGTCAGGGAAAAGACCAGGCTTGCCCAAATACTGGAGAAGACCTTTACCTTTGACAGAAAGGTGATAATTGAAAAATTTATCAAGGGCAAAGAAGTTCATATAGGAATACTTGGCAGCAGAGTTCTTGGCGGGGTAGAGATAATGCCTACATTGGAATTTTATAATTATGAGGCTAAATACACCTCCGGGCTTACTGAATTTATAATTCCCCCTCAGATTGACGGGACAGTTTATGAAAAGGCCAAAGACTTTGCTCTTCAGGCCCATACGGCGATAGGATGTTCCTGTGCTACCCGGGTAGATATGATGATTGACGAAGGCGGAACTCCATATATTCTTGAAGTTAACGCACAACCCGGGATGACATCAATTAGCCTGCTTCCTAAAATAGCCCAACACGCAGGCTTAACATTTAAAGATCTGATAGAGGAGATAATCAGGCTTGCGCTCTAAGAATAGTAAAAAAAGATCTGCATACTGGCGTGGTGAGAGAATTGTTATATTCTTAAAAAGGGGCTGTGTTGTCTTGTTTGTTTTTATCTTTATTGCGGTTGCGGTACTGGGCGCTAAATTGTTAGTCCGGGCCTTTCCTGTAAAAAATATCATGGTTTCAGGCAATTACTACCTTGAAGAGAGTGAGATTGCGGAGGCTGTTGATATCAGAGATGGAAGCAGCCTTGTTGAACTTTCCCTTGTTGAGCTTAAAGCAAGGCTTAAGAGGAATACGTGGATCAAGAAGGTGTCTCTTAGAAAGAGGTTCCCTGATACTATTATGGTAGATGTTGAAGAAGCAGTCCCAAGGGCTCTGCTTAGTCTTGACGGACGAATATTTCTTATTGATACAGGAGGTAATGTCCTTGAAGAGATTGAAGATGAAAGCACCTCATTCCTGCCTGTGATAGTAGGAATAAACCCGAAAAAAGACAGGGGAGGGATTTTAGAAGCAATGAAGCTGATAAATGCCCTCGATGAAAATGATATTCTTTCCCGTAAAGAATCAATAGAAATTATGTTAAAGCCATATGGGCTTGTAATGAATCTGGACGGTGATAATATAAAGGTTGGATATGGGAGATATGCTAAAAAGATTGGCCGGTGGAAAGCGCTTGAGATGGAGGTTAAAAAGAAAGATATTGCCATAGCTTATATTGACCTCAGATTTAATAATGACGTAATTATAAAACCATTAAAAAAGGTAAAGAAACGCAGATGACCATGTGGATGTTATGAAAAAAGGCAAGCTTATAGTTGGACTTGATGTAGGAACTACCAAGATATGTGCTGTTGTTGGTGAGATAAATCCCGTTAGAATGCCGGGAAGAGCTCTTTTTTCTGACGGTTTGAATGGCGGCGGGGCCGGTGCGGCTCACAATCGAATTGATATTATCGGAGTTGGGATCTCTCCGTCAAAAGGACTTAAAAAAGGAGTAGTGGTAAATATCGAGGCTACGGTTAAATCCATAAAGAGGGCGGTAAAAGAGGCAGAGACCATTGCAGGCGTTGAGATAAGGGCAGTGCATGTGGGGATTGCAGGAGGGCATATAAATAATTTTACCAGTCACGGTGTTACAGCAGTGAAGGAAAGAGAAATCGGTCAAAGAGATATTGATAGAGTTATAGATGCAGCAAAGGCTGTAGCTATTCCGCTTGACAGGGAGGTGCTTCATGTAGTTCCTGCAGGTTTTGCTGTGGATGGGCAGAATGGGATTAATGATCCATCTGGCATGGGAGGTGTAAGATTAGAGGCCAATGTACGGATAATAACCGGGGCTGTCGCATCAGTGCAGAATTTGCTTAAGAGCTGTCAGAGAGCAGGACTTGATGTTATTGATATTGTGTTTGAACCTCTTGCTTCTGCAGAGGCTGCTCTGAACAGGGAAGAAAAGGATCTCGGAGTGGGGATTTTAGATATAGGAGGGGGCACAACGGATATTGCTCTGTTTCATGGAGGCAATTTATGCCATACAGCTGTTTTGACCATTGGCGGGAATAATTTTACAAATGATGTTGCAATAGGATTAAGGGTGCCTGCGTCAGAGGCTGAAAAGATAAAAAAGAACTTTGGCTGTTCAATGATGTCCATGGTCAGTCATGATGAAGAAATAAGGATTGCTTATCCCGGAGACAAGCCGAACAGAGGGGTGCCGAGGCAGCATCTGATTGAAATACTTCAACCAAGAGCTGAGGAGCTTTTTTACCTTATTAAAGAAGAGCTGGCAAAGAGTGGTTTTCTTGAGGTTATGACTTCAGGTGTAGTCCTTACCGGAGGTGCTGTCTTAATGAAGGGTATGGATGTTATGGCAGAAAATATATTGGAGCTTCCTGCAAGGGTTGGACATCCTTCAGATATTGGCGGGATTACAGATATTGTCTGTAGTCCAAAGTATGCAACAGGGGTGGGTTTGGTGCTTTACGGGGCAAGAGGAATCATAGATGAACAGAAATTCGGCAGCGGCCATATATTTAATGGAGTTAGAATGAGAATGAAAGAATGTGTAAAGGGGATATTTAGATAGTAAACTCCGTTAAAAGGGCGAAGGTCTTCTAACGGGGTGACAAATGAAAACGGAGAACGAATAAAAAATAAACAATTGACAATCATCAATCGAAAATTGTCAATTAAAAAAAAGGGGGGATAGTATGAAAATTTTTGAGATGGAGGAAGTAAAAAACACCTCGGCTAAAATTAAGGTAGTGGGTGTGGGCGGGGGCGGCAGCAATGCTGTAAACGGGATGATAGCATCTAACGTTCAGGGTATTGAGTTTATAGTTATTAATACGGATGCACAGTCGCTTGAATCGTCTCTTGCGCATCAGCGCCTGCAGATAGGCAGTGCCCTTACAAAGGGACTTGGTGCAGGGGCTGACCCTGAGATTGGCAGGCAGGCGGCATGGGAGGACAGGGATTTAATTGAAGAGGCAATAAAGGGTGCGGATATGATATTTGTAACAGCAGGTATGGGCGGTGGAACAGGGACCGGAGCGGCGCCCATTGTTGCCGAGGTGGCCAAAGAGCTTGGCATACTTACTACTGCTGTTGTAACAAAACCATTTACCTTTGAAGGCAACAAGAGGGCAAGGAATGCAGAGCAGGGCACAAAAGAACTCAAAAAACATGTGGATGCATTTATTATTATCCATAATAACAGGCTGTTGAACATTGCCGAGGAAAATACCCCGTGGCTTCAGGCCTTAAGCCTTGCAAATGATGTTTTGCGACAGGCAGTCAGAGGCATTTCAGACTTAATACTTGTCCCCGGCTTGATAAATCATGATTTCTCGGACATACAGACAATAATGGCTGGCAGTGGAAGGGCACTTATGGGGATAGGCAGTAGTAAAGGTAAAAACCGTGCCCTGAATTCAGCAAAGATGGCCATTTCAAGCCCCCTACTGGAGGAATCCTCGGTTGATGGTGCCAAAGGAGTATTGATTAACATCACCGGAGGTTCCTCCCTTTCCCTGCACGAAATTAACGAGGCAGCAAGTCTGATAAGGGATGCTGCCCACGAAGATGCCAATATAATTTTCGGCTCTGTAATTGACCCTGATATGGATGATGAAGTAGTAGTGACAGTTATTGCAACTGGTTTTGAGGATAAGCCGAGGACAACAATGCCTTCTTACGACAGATGGAGGCCGTCAAGAGAAATAGTTGCTCTGAAAGGCTCTGAAAAAATACTTTCGAAAGATAGAATTTCAGATTTTGGAGAGGATAACCTGGATGTTCCGACATTTATGCGCAAATCCGGCTATGACCGTAAATCTGTAGAAAATTAAAAGATGATAATTCAAAATAAAACAACACTGTTATGCGGTCAGGGGATTTGAAGGAAAGCAACTCAGTATTTGGAAAGAGGTATATATAATGCTGTTTTCAAAGATGTTTATTCCGACTTTGCGCGAGAGCCCTGCAGAGGCCGAGGCCATAAGCCATATACTTATGCTCAGGGGAGGTTATGTGAGGCAGCTTGCTGCGGGCCTATATATAAATCTCCCCCTTGTGTGGAGGGTTATTGAAAAAGTAAATAAAATCATAAGAGAAGAAATGGATGCGATTGGTGCACAGGAAATCTCCATGCCTGCACTTCACCCAGCCGATATTTGGCAAAAGACAGGAAGGTGGTTTGAAATAGGGGATGAGATGTTCAGGCTGAAAGACAGAGGTTCCAGGGATATGTGTCTTGGTATGACCCATGAAGAAATAGTGACATGGCTTGCTTCAACAGAGATCCGTTCGTACAGGGACTTACCTCAGATATGGTATCAGATACAGACAAAATTCAGAGATGAGGCACGGCCCAAGAGCGGGATATTGAGAACACGGGAGTTTTTAATGAAAGACAGTTATAGTTTTGATAAAGGGCCGGAAGGTTTGGAAGAAAGCTATCAAAAACATGCTAATGCCTATAATAGGATATTCAGCAGATGCGGGCTTAGATTCTATAAGGTTGAGAGCGACCCCGGAATGATGGGCGGCGCCGCTGCCCATGAATTTATGGCACCGAGTCCTGCTGGTGAAGATAATGTTGCACTCTGTAGTGAGTGCGGGTATGCCGCTAACACAGAACTTGCAGAATCCCTTTCTAATCCGCAGACACCTGCGGCTGAGAAGCAGGACGAGAATCTTTCAGATGTGTCAACCCCTGGAAAAAGGACAGTCATGGAGGTGTCTGAATTTCTGGGAATAAATCCGTCATTTTTTATAAAGAGCCTTCTTATGATTGGAGGTAAAGCTCCTTTTCTTGCACTTCTTAGAGGTGATCAGGAACTTAACGAAAAAAAGCTTCAGAGGATTGCCGGGGAGTTCAGGCATGCGCAGAAAGACGAGATCAAGGATATTCTTGGCGTTGAGGCAGGATTTATCGGCCCGGTTGGCAGCAAATTAAGTAAGATTGCTGATATATCCCTGAAAGACGGAATTTACATTTCAGGTGCAAACAGGATCGGTTTTCATAAAAAAGGCATAAAACCGAATGTTCATTTTCAGGCAGAGTGGCATGACATTCATATGGCTAAAGCAGGAGATAAGTGTTCTAAATGCAGTGCCGAGATAAGAATAGAAAAGGTGATTGAGATTGGTAATATCTTTAAACTTGGGGCAAAGTATTCAAATCCCCTCAGAGCTGTTTACCTTGATGAAAAAGGCAGAGAGAATCCTATTATAATGGGAAGTTATGGTATAGGGCCTGCAAGAATTGCCGCATCTGTAATTGAGCAAAACAATGATAAAGACGGTATAATCTGGCCTCTGGTTATTGCCCCGTTTGATGTAGAGATTGTACCTCTTAATATAAAGAACCCGGAAGTTTCGCAGGCAGTTGAGCGTTTTTATAAGGATTTTGAGGCAGAAGGCATAGATTTTCTTGTAGACGACAGAGATGTAAGACCGGGAGTGAAGTTCAAGGATGCGGACCTGATAGGAATTCCATGGCAGGTAATAATAGGTGAGAAAAATCTGAAAGACGGCTTTGTGGAGCTTAAATCAAGAAGGACGGCAAAGATCGAAAAGATACTTGTAGAGGAAGCAATTTTAAGGCTAAAGGCAATAAAGAATCAGTAAACAGAGAAACTCATTTTAAAATTATCAATGTCTGCCCCAGCGGATCCGCCTGAGGCTGGACAAAATTATCATTTTAAATTTGAAATGCTAAATGTTAAATTTGCAAAGCAATTTTCCATCTAATTTGTCCAGCCTCAGGCGGATCCGCAGAGGCGGACAATGATTAGTCTTTTGTGGTTTATAATTCCCCGTATCATCCACATACTCTTGATTAAATAACTCCTGAAGAGGTATTCTAATCTCAAAATCCGGAAAACACTGGTTGATGATTTGCAGGAGGGGGAAAATGTTATTAAAGCAAATATATAAAACAATTGTCACTAAAGGCATTGAAGCAGATCCAAGAGGCAAAAAGGCGGTTAAGGAAAGCCTTGATAAAAGAAAAAGCTCTTATGAGGATATGAAGGGGGAAGAGAAAGAATTTTTTGATAAGGAGAGCTTTACAAATCCATATGCTGACACAAGAATTCTTAACGGAACCGGAGATGAAGAGGTAAAGACTGCTCTTGTCGGGATTGACATGGAGATGGCCGAGCTCCTTCTTGCTGACAGGCTTTCGTCAAAGGGGCAAAAGATTGACCTTGTTGTAGCCCATCATCCGGAAGGAAAGGCTTTTGCAAATTTTTATGAAGTTATGCATATGCAGGCAGACATATTAAACAAATTCGGGGTCCCTATAAATGTTGCAGAGAACCTTCTTGCTGACAGGGTTAAGGAGGTTGAGAGAAAACTGTCTCCTGTTAATCATACCAGGGCTGTAGATGTTGCAAGGCTTCTCGGCATCCCGTTTCTGTGTGTCCATACACCGGCAGACAACATGGTTGCAAGCTATCTTCAAAGCACATTTGATAAAAAAAGACCGAATACCATTGAAGACATCCTCAAGATATTAAAAGAAATCCCCGAATATAAGGAAGCGGCAAGGAACAATGCTGGTCCGAAGATTCTTATCGGTTTGAAAGAAAGAAAGACAGGAAAGATTTTTGTTGATATGACCGGCGGGACAGAGGGCTCCAAAGATATCTTCGAAAGCCTTGTTAATTCAGGAATTGGTACAATTGTGGCAATGCATCTCAGCGAGGCTCATAGAAAAGAAGCTGAGAAACGTCATATGAACGTAGTTGTTGCAGGGCACATCTCGAGCGATAATTTAGGAATGAATTTAATGTTTGATGGGGTGCAGAAAACAGGTGCTTTAGAGGTGATCGCCTGTTCCGGGTTCAGGAGGTTCAGCAGAATAAAATAACAGGATACATTTTGAGATAACGAAGGATGAGGGAAGAAGGACGGAGGACGCATCGTCAATCGTCAATCGCAGATAAGTACAGTAAAATCGTGAATTATGTATCATTGAAGAATGTCTTCTTATAATACTGCCCTCGAGGAAATAAAAAGCCGGATAGATATTGTTGATGTAATATCAGAAAACGTATCCCTGAAAAAAGCAGGCCAGAACTGGAGAGGGCTTTGCCCTTTCCACACTGAAAAGACCCCGTCTTTCATGGTCAGTCCTTCGAAGCAAATATATCACTGCTTTGGCTGTAATAGCGGGGGAGATGTTTTTACCTTTTTAATCAAGCAGGGAGATCTTTCTTTTCAAGAGGCCTTAAGCACACTTGCTGAAAGAGCAGGCGTGCAACTCCGGAAATCCCTGAAACCCTCATTTAAATCAAAAGAAAAAAAGGATATGCTTGGTTTATACAGAGATGCATGTCTTTTTTATCAGGAGTGCCTGCAAAGGAATGCAGGGGCAGCAGATTATCTTAAAAAAAGGGGGATAACTCAAGATGCTCAAAAGCTCTTTTCTTTAGGATATGCTCCAAATAAATGGGATGCCCTGTTTTCCTACCTTGTTAAAATAAAAGGCTACAAGGCTGAGACAATTATGAAGGCAGGGCTTCTTGCCCGTGGTTCAAAGAATTGTTATGATATTTTTAGAGACAGGATTATTTTTCCCATTTTTAACTTTACGGGTGAGGCTATAGCATTTGGCGGAAGGGTCATGAATGACTCTATGCCAAAATATTTAAACTCGCCGGAGTCCCCTTTTTTCAGCAAGAGTAAAGTGCTTTATGGTCTGGACCTTGCAAAAGATCCTATAAAAAAATTCGGGTTTGCAATTTTTGTAGAAGGCTATCTTGATCTAATAACTGTCTGCATGCATGGGTTTTCAAATGTGGTTGCTCCTCTTGGGACGGCTCTTACACAGGAACACGGGAAATTGATTAAGAGGTTTACACAGAATGTGGTTCTTGTTTTTGATGGTGATGCATCGGGCATACAAGCTGCTAAAAAAGCCATGGGTATACTTTTAGAGAGTGGTCTGAGCGTAAAGGCATTGCTGATGCCCGAGAGAGAAGATCCGGATACTTTTTTAAGGAAAAGAGGTAAAGAGGCCTTTGATAAGTTACTTGGAAAGGCGCTGTCCATAGTTGATTTTTTTCTAATACAGGCTGGAGCTGATTCAAACCGGGGAGTTGATGCGGCCCGATTTAAGGAAGATGATCATCTGGTTGCCAATGAAGCACTTGAAATAATTTCTAAAATACCTGACAGTATTCTTCAGGGCTATTATGTAAAGCTGTTGTCTGAAAGACTGAATATTAACGAGCTTTTTATTAGAGAAAAATTAAGGAAGATTAAAAAAAGGGCGCAGCCTAAAAGTATGTCTGTTAAAAAAGATGTTGATATCTCCGGAAGCAGGAGCAGGCAAAAACCAATGGATGAAGTATATCTTCTGAAACTGATCCTGCAATTTCCAGAAAAGGCGGAAATGGTTTTAAATATCGTTTCAGCGGAGGATTTGGAGGATTCTGTTATAAGGGCGGTCTTTAAAAAAATAAAAAAAAGAAACGGCTTGTTACGTGACGGCTTAATCGATTTCAATGCCTTGATTTCTGAATGCGATGAGGACGAAAAAAATTTACTGACAGAACTTTCATTTAAAACTGATCTTGAGAATCCTGAAAAAATCTTTAAGGATTGTCTTAATCGGCTTAAATCCAGGAAGCGTCAGGTTTTATTAAATGAACTCCAGAATAAGATAACTAAGGCAGAACTGCGAAAAGATGGTAGTCTGTTAAGAACTCTTTTGTTTGAAAAACAGAAAGCTCTTGAAATAAAGGACACAGATTACACAGATAAAAGATAAAAAACCAGGCTTTATAAAGGAAAATCATCTGTGTAATCAGATATAACAAGGTTATACGAGTATGGCTGATCAATTAAATCATTTTGATCCTCAGGAAATTGAGTATGAAGAAATCCTGAGTGAAGAAGCAGGAGAAGTCACTGACGAAACAAAAGAGGAGTCTGCTCCCAGGAAAGAGTATTCCTCTGACGCTCCGGCAATGATATATCTGAGGGAGATGGGGGCTGTCCCTTTGCTTACCGGAGTTGGAGAAGTGGAGACAGCTAAAAAAATAGATAAAGGGATGGAAAGGGTATCAAAGGTCATTTTTTCAACACATTTTGTGATAAACAGGATACTATCTTTGCCTGAACTGTTGAAGAGGGAGAAAGTATCAATAAAAGATTTAGTCCTGATTGACGAAGAGGTATCAGATGCAGAAAAAAGAAAAATTTTGAATAAATTTTTAAAAAATATTAAGTCAGTGAGGAATTTTCTCCTGAAAAAGAACGTTCATCAAAAAAAACCGGGCAGTAAAAGACACGGTAAAAAAGATTTTAAAATGATAACAGCTAAATTAACAGAACACAGGATGGAGATAGTTAATAGGATATTTAATCTTAAATTTAAGGGAGTAGTAATTAATGCTTTTTTAGAGCAATTTAAAAATTATGCTGACCGATATGAAAATATTATTAAAGAAATAAATAATATTCAAAAAAAGCCGGGGATCCCCTTGAGGAACTTGAAATCAGGCGGCAATGAGGAGTTGCGGCGGATTCAAAGAGTCAGGAATGAGAAGAGGTTGCTGAAGCTTATGGCTCAATCATCCAAAGATCCTGATATTATCACAAAACAATACAGGGATTATAAAAAACTCGAGCATGAGATGGAGCATATAGAATCAGAGTTGGGGTATAGGGGAATTGAAGTAAAGAAGGTATTGAAGATCCTTCAGGACGGAGAGAAGGAGGTTCTTGATGCTAAGAGGATACTTGTAGAGGCAAATTTAAGACTTGTAGTAAGTATAGCCAAAAAATACATAGGGAAAGGTCTTAGTTTATCTGATCTTATACAGGAGGGCAATATAGGACTTATAAGGGCTGTTGATAAATTTAATTATAAAAAGGGATATAAATTTAGCACTTATTCGACGTGGTGGATAAGACAGGCTATAACACGCGCACTTGCGGACCAGGCGAGAACAATAAGACTTCCTGTCCATATGGTAGAGTCTATGAACAGGTTAATACGGGTCTCTAACGATCTTGTTCAGAAACTTGGCAGAGAGCCCGGTGCAGAAGAGATTGCGAAAAAGATGGAACTTTCTTTAAGTAAAGTAAGGGCAATTATGAGAATAAGCAGGGAACCTATTTCTTTGGAGACCCCTTTAGGTAGAGAGGATGACAGTCATCTGGGAGATTTCATAGAAGATAAGACAGCGCTTTCCCCTTTGGATTCAGCTGTTCACAGCGATCTGCAGAGGCAAATAAAAAAAGTTATGAATACTCTTAGTGAAAAGGAGGCTGAAATTATCAGGAGACGTTTTGGTCTTGAAAGTGATTTTTCATATACCCTTGAGGACGTTGGCCATGAATTTAAAGTCACACGAGAGCGAATAAGACAGATAGAGGCAAAGGTCTTGAAAAAATTAAGGCATCCGACAAGAAGCAGGTGGCTTAAGAGTTTTGTAGAAGGAATATAGCATATTCACCCCGTTAGAAAGAAAGCTTAAGACCTTTCTAACGGGGTTTACTTTTATATCGATTTTACCTAAAATAAATTACGTTTTTTCTTGTTATTTGGTGCTTGTCCGCCTCGGCGGATTCGCTGAGGCGAAAGATTTGGAATCTATGTATTAGGGCCCATAGCTCAGTTGGTAGAGCCACCGGCTCATAACCGGTTGGTCCCAGGTTCGAGCCCTGGTGGGCCCACCATCATTCAAAAAATATGGAAGTTCAACCTCCATATTTTCACAAAGGAAATTTATAGTTTTACATAAATTTCCCTTTGATGACTTTATTCCAAAATTTAATATTCAGAAAAAGAAGATAAAAAATGAAAAATATAAACCTTCATGAAATTAAATGTATTTTTGAGATAATTTATTAAGAGGTATATGGCAGGCAATTATTGGAAAAATAATATAATACGTGGAGTAATGGAGTCTGATGATGGCTTAATAACTAAGGTTCTAAAATCATCTGATAATAAGATTGTCTTTAAGGCATCGTTTAAACTATCAAGTGAGCTAATTAAATGTGTCCAGGAAAAGCCTGAGTCTTTTATTTTCAGTGAGCGTTCGAGAATTGCACGGCTTGGCATACAAATAAAATGCGAATCCATTAGTTATGACCACATTAAAGGTGAGAATGCAAACCTGACACTTTTTGCGTCTTCTGTCATCCGAGGCTACCCAAGTTCGAAGGAGCTAAATTTTTTCTTCAAACCAGGTTTCCCTGTGGGGAGATTGGTTTTCTGTGATCCAAAAGCACTTTTAACATCCCAGGAAGTCTTAAAAGCAGTTAAGAGTAGCGAATTAAAACTTCCCGCTTCCACTACAGTATCAAACGATGGAAATATTCTAATTAGACCACACAATATAGTCTGTACTATGAAAGAAAAAATAAATAGAGAAATCCTTGGACGTATTTTACTTCAGGATGACGGACGTGAAATATTAAATCGCTATCAACAAAGTGAAGAAGTCACCTCAATAATTGTGCCGCCAGGTAAAGGAATTATTACAACATGTTCAATGTATCTCAATCATCATTATGTCGTATTACAAAGCGGTTCTAAACTTGGCAAACAACTTTCTGCGACTGTACTTGATCCAATCAAAACACGTGGAATTCGTATTTATCTGGAGATAGTAAACGAAGGAGAATTTCCAATTGTTAATCCTCTAATATATGCAAAGATATACCGCACAACCAAGTTTAGAATAAATAAGCAAATCAATAAAGTCCCTAATGCCTCCGCATCATTTAGTTATAATGAATTGCGTAAAACAGAAAAACGATTTAACAAGGTTCGATCATTGACGTGTAAATTTTTAAATAGGCATATAGCAATCATCAAAAATAATACTAATAAACTTAATAGCGCTAAAATACTTGTAAATGGGCCCAATAAACCTTGCAAAGTTACAAGGGCAGAATGTGTTTCTATAAAACATTATGCTTCGCCAAAAAGTATTTGTCCGGCAATATTTGCTACTTCAAAGATAAGTGGCAATGAAACCAATCAACTGAAGATAATAATGAAATATTTCCCGAATATTGTCGAACATAGAGACCTTATAAATATCATATGTAAAGGGTCAGTAAATTCAATATATTTTTTTGAGCCATCGTTTAAATATGGACAATTTCTTTCAGATCGTGATCATAACCAGCTTTCAGAGTACTATGATTATAAGGTGAACGTTTTTTGGGTTTCCAAGTTGACTAATTGTCTTATGATAAGCACATCACGTGATGGAAAAGGATACTTTGTCAGACCAGAGCGTCTACAGGATTTTCATACATCTATGATTTTTGCTTTTTATGGCTCGAATATGCCCCTTTCTAAAACAGGAATAGATCGCCTTAGTAAATTGATGGATGCTCTTATTAAGTTCTGGGGTAAAAATATAGGAATATTAACAGGGGGTGGAAGCGGGGTTATGCAACAGGCTAATAAACTGGCCAGAGAACGAGGAATTCTTTCCGGGGCAAATTTCTTGGATATAACCGATCAGACAATGACAACTGATGTAGATTTTTGCCAGGTATTTCAATCTACTTGCCGTCATAGTAGACAGAAGTGGTTTGAGGTAACATCTTTCCCAATTTTCAATGTGGGTGGACTTGGATCGCTGGAAGAACTGGGCATTACACTTTGTAATATGAAACTTTCTATTATAGACCGCCTTCCTATAATTCTTTTTGATACAGAAGGAAATGGTAATTTTTGGAAAGGTTTTAAAAGCCAAATTTGGGAGATGATAAGTAATGAAAAAGCTCCAAAATGGATTAAAGACTATATAGTTATTACTAATGATCCTGAAGTGGTAATTGAGACATATAGGACTCGTCTTCAGTTATTCCAAAGTAAATAAAAAACACTTTTTAACATTTTCAGATAATTTCGCAAAACCACAAGTAACGAACCATCTTTTTTGCTTAATCAAAACCCCAATTAAGATTCTATATTCATAAATAATATACTGATTAAATTTCTTCTTTCCCTTTTTTCAGGGAGTCCTCTGGGGGACAGAAGAGGCTGTCAAGTCTTGGCTAGAGCCGAACTTGCCCGGCATTTTACTCTCGAAACGTAATGGTTTCCCCGTAACAGGGTGTTTGAACGAGAGAAGATAAGCATGCAGCCCGAGACAACTGAATGGATTGGTTTTTGCTCCGTATTTTTTATCACCAGCGACAGGATGTCCTATGTCCGCAAGATGGACGCGTATCTGGTTCTTACGGCCGGTTACAAGTTGTATATCGAGAAGGCTATACTCCCGGCCTCTCTTGATGACCAGGTATTTTGTTTTAGATAGTTTTGCCTCATCTCTTAGAGTCGAGTCTACGACCGAATGCCGGTCGCTGTAAACCATGAGGGATTTTGTCTCATTCAGGCGGCTTTCGATCTCGCCCATTTTCTTAACGGGCGTTCCCTCAACAATAGCGTAATATCGTTTTTCAACCTCTTTCCACCCGCTCTGGAGTTTGCGTTTCACTTTCTCTTTTTTTGCAAATACGATCAAGCCTGATGTGTCCCGGTCCAGCCGGTGGACAATGAATATTCTTTCCCCTGCCCCTGGATCGCGCAATCTGAGGAATTCGTTCAATTGGTAATAGGCCGTCTTTATCTTTTCTGTCTCAGAAGCGATTGACAGTAAACCGGATGGCTTTTCTATGACAATTAGATCGTTGTCCTCATAAATAACCTTGATCCCCATAGCCGGAATCACTTTTGGTTCTTTTTTACCTTTACTGATTGAAACCGTATCCCCCTTCAGTAAAAAATGGTTAAGATTCTTTACCGCCTTACCATTCACCCCAATGGCTCTGTGTCTCAACAACTGCTTAATCTTGGTCCGTGTGTGTCCAATATCCGTCAGATAATCAAGGAGACTGCTCTTTATTTTTACTCTAAAATCAGCCATAAGGGAAATAGTATAACACCGGCCGGGCAGAGTTACTCAAGTATGTTTGACAGGGTTAATAATGCAAGAAACTCGATCTGAAAGTCGTTTCGACAATACTCTACACATTAGTAGCGATATTTAAGCTGCACACCTTTTAGAAAATTACGCAGGATCTGATCTTTACAGTCACGGTAGTGTTTATGATTCGGCCTACGGAAAAACGCACTTAATTCGTGCTTACTAATGCGCAAACCAGCCAGGTCCATAATTTCCAATATGTCTTTGGCTTTCAGGTTTAATGCGATTCTTAATTTCCTGAAAATGATATTGTTAGTTAAACTCTGCTCTGGTTCGGGTTGAGGCCCTTCTTTTTTGCCTCGTTTAGCATTAATCAAACCATTCAGGAAAATTGCCAATTGAGTGTCGCTGCATTTCTGATACGCAGGATCATCATCTTTTTTTAACCAATCGCTGATCTGCTCCCGCGTTACCTGATGATCAGCTAAGCCAAATATAGCAATCATTTTCGAATCGTTAAAGTCGAATGTATAGCGGATACGGCGCAGGATATCATTATTGGTCACAAGCATGCTCCGATCTAAACTGCAGTTGTGTCACAACGACCCACTGCCTGCTTAACCTGGTAACAACTACTCCGGCTGGTAAGCTTACTCTATATTTGCGCCGACAACAGCGGCCATCTGCATCATGTCGATTGTCTGGCCTTCTATCATATTTGTAAGGTCAGTGACCTTACCAGATTTGCTTGTTGAGTTTGTGTTTTTGAAGATCGGGAGCAATTTAGCATCAGCCACAATGAACTTACCTGCGTTCTCAGGCTTTCCATTTTCAGACTTTGTCTGAAGCTTATTCGCTTTAATATAATCCCATAGTTTTTTGGTGATCTCTGTTCTGGGAAGCTCGGTTGCTCCCAGAAAATCTGCCAGTTCATTTTTCAGCTTTACCGGTTTGCTCAATCCTTTTGCCTCTGCCATTTTTAACTCCTCCATGTTTAGATTTAAATGAAATTATATCTCAGGGGTCATAATTTTTCAATGGTTCCTGTATTTTCCCATCAATCAGTTAAAGTTGATCATAAGTTTACTACAATGCGGCTAAATATTGCTAATCTTTTCGGCAGAACCCGTTTTGTTTCTATATAGTAGAATAATAATTTAACCCCGTGATCGCAAAAAATATGGAGGTTCAACCTCCATATTCTCACCTATAAACAAATAGGTCGTCAGGTATTTTTGCCTTGAAATTAAGGACGTGCGGGAATATGATATTTGCAGGTGGTCTGATATACGATAAAAAATGCAAGAAACTCGATTTATCCGCCTATGGAGGATACGAGTCGGAGTTTAGTCGATCCGACCTGAGAGTCGCTTCGACAGGCCCCTCTGTCTTCTTGAACGCAGCTATTTAAGTCTGACCCATTTACTTGTGAATTACATCAATATTGAAAACAGTAAAAGACTTCGATCATACCTGAAGAAGTTTGAAGATAAAGGGTATCATATTATTGCTCTGGATATAGAAGCGGAGAATAATCTGCATGCCTACGGTGAAAAATTATGCTTAACGCAGATCTTCGATGGAGTGGACAGCATAATCATTGATCCGCTCAAAACAGATAATGGTTCCCTTAAACTTCTCTTCGAAAACCCAAAGATTCTGAAAGTAATGTATGATGCAGGGAGCGATTTATCTTTACTTAAAAACGCACATAATTTAGAAATAAAATCGATACTGGATTTAAGACCTGCTGTTGAACTTCTTGATTATGATAAGAAGGACCTTCATTCAGTAATTGCCTGTGAACTTGGGATTACCCTGGAAAAGAAGAGGAAATATCAGCAATATAACTGGATGAAAAGACCTGTATCTGAACAGGCAATTGATTATGCTCTCAATGATGTAATACATCTGCTTATATTGAAAGACATCATTCTCGCAAAGCTCTATGTAAAGAAACTGTTTGAGCCTTTTCTCCTGAAGAACTTGCAGATCCAGAACAAAAATTACACCAGAGACCCGGAAGACAAATACAGAAAGATAAACGGTTACACCAGTCTCGGGCATGACAAAAAGTCCGTTTTCCGAAAAGTTTTTGATATCAGGGAAAAGTATGCAAAACTAAATGACCTGCCGGCTCATTATGTTATTCAAAAGTATTATTTAATCAATATAGTAAAAGATTCAAAATTCATCGATAAGATACGGTTTCCAAAAAGGATTAGTACGGATTCAATTCAGGATATATTGCGGGAGCTGAGAGCGGTAATTGCGGAATGTTAAATCCTTAAAATTCAAGACTTGTCCGCCCTTGGAGGACCCCATACCTTAGATTAATGGTTCGATTGGCTCACCATTAAAAAAGGACGGCTCAGTTCCCCGTAGAGTCTTTCTGAAAATATGGAAGTTCAACTTCGATAATTTTTGCCTTGGAATTAAGGACGTGCGGGAATATGATATTTGCAAGTGGCCTGATATATGATAAAAAATGCAAGAAACTCGATTTATCCGCCTATGGAGGATACGAGTGCGGAGTTTAGTCGATCCGACCTGAGAGTCGCTTCGACAGGCCCTTCTGTCTTCTTAAACGCAAGTATTTAAGTCTGCCCCATTATGTGAAAAATTTACTTATCCTTTACCAATATTGACCATACATTTTCCAATTTATCTGCTATGCTTTACTTGAAGGGTTGTACCATCACTGTTGGGTATAGGAGTTTTGTAATAGGATAGTGAGTTCCTATCCCAAAGGGAGCAGTGTATAACCTTGTCAGGGTGTCGTATACGATATCAGGCTCCCAAATGTGAAGACCGCGTCACTGGTCATAGAGGGAGCAGTGGAAGCACTGCTCCCTCTCAGTATCTTGAGATAATATGTAAATCAAGAGTACTAACCAAGGAGTACGGTAATGAATTTTAATGTGAGTGACGAAATTCGGAAGCAAACTACAAAATGCTGGTCTGACTTTCTCTGTTTAAAATGTTTAAATAAAGGGGAAATCCCTATGTGTGACAAAGACAAACCTATGTGCCCTGTTGAGCACTATATTGAAGGTAATGGCGTTTTCGTCAAAACTAAAGATCCGAATACATGTCCTTATAAGATGTCTTTCGGCTACGGATATATATGCAATTGTCCGACAAGGTATGAAATTTACCGGCGCTACGGGCAATAAGGGCAATTCATATTGATAAAGCTTCTTAATTATGGAGGCTTAACCTCCATATTCTCAATAACCTGCCAGTTGCCAATTCTCAGTTTAAATAGCCCGGAAAGATTGCCTTTTAAGCCCTAAATCCTCTGCTGCTTTTTCAGCCGATGTTCTTTAAGAATAATCATTGTACTTTTTTTTAATCAGGAGTATACTGCCATGTATGATAAAGAAATACACAATTTTAGTATCTTGAGATAATATGTAAACCAAGAGTACTAACCAGGGTGGTGCGGTAATGAATTTTAATGTGAGTGACGAAATTCGGAAGCAAACCACAGAATGCCCGTCTGATTTTCTCTGTTTAACATATTTAAATAAAGGTGAAAACCCTATGTGTGACAAAGACAAACCTATGTGCCCTGTTGAGCATTATATTGAAGGCGATGGCGTTATCATCAAAACTAAAGATCCTAACACCTGTCTTTATATGATGTCCTTTGGCTACGGATATATATGCAATTGTCCTACAAGGTGTGAGATTTACCGGCGCTACGGGCAATAAGGGCAATTCATATCGATAAAGCTTCTTAATTAATTATGGAGGTTCAACCTCCATAATAATCTTTAATAATCAATGGAATCTTTTGAAACATTAGGCTTATCTGAAGGGGCGTTAAAGGTTTTAAAACGGAAGGGATTTGAAGAGCCCACACCCATTCAGGTAAAGATCATACCGGCCATCCTTGCGGGTAAAAAGGATATTATCGGCCAGGCCCAGACCGGAACAGGCAAAACCGCAGCGTTCGGCCTTCCCATTATTGAACTTCTGCAGGAAAAATCAAAAACAGTCCAGGCCCTTATTCTGACTCCGACGAGAGAACTCGCTGTCCAGGTAGCTGAGGAAATTAATTCATTAAAAGGAAAGAAAAAGATGAGTATCGTTCCGATCTACGGAGGACAGTCCATAGACCTGCAGTTGAGAAGTTTAAGGAAAGGGATTGATATTGTTGTAGGCACGCCCGGCAGGATTCTCGACCACCTTGAGCGCCGCACATTAAAGCTCGATAAAATATCCTATTTAGTTCTGGACGAGGCTGATGAAATGCTGAACATGGGCTTTCTTGAAGATGTAAGAAAGATTATGGAGAGTACCGGCGCTAAAAAAAGGACTCTGTTGTTTTCAGCCACGATGCCGCATGAAATAGTGCAGATCGCCAAAAAACATATGATGGAATATGATGTGATGAAGGTAACAAAGGGACAGCTTACGGTCAGCCAGACAGACCAGATTTATTTTGAAGTTTCTGCATCGGATAAATTCGAGGCCTTGTGCAGAATCATAGATATTGAAGAAAAATTTTACGGCCTTGTCTTTTGCAGGACTAAAATCGATGTTGATACCGTGGGCAATCACCTGATTGAACGGGGTTACGGTGCAGATGCTCTGCACGGGGATATGTCACAAAGCATGAGAGAGAAAATACTGAACAAATTTAAAAAGCGGCTGATCAATGTTCTTGTGGCAACTGACGTAGCAGCCAGAGGAATCGATGTTCAAAACCTTACCCATGTTATCAATTATGCCCTTCCCCAGGATCCGGAATCTTATGTTCACAGGATCGGCCGTACAGGCCGGGCGGGCAAAGAAGGGACCGCTGTAACGTTTATTACACCACAGGAATACAGAAAACTTCAGTTTATCAGAAAAGGAGCAAAAACAGATATTCGTAAGGCAGTGCTTCCAAAGGTTAAGGATGTCATTAAGACAAAAAAACTCAGGATTCAGGCTGATCTTGAGGATATAGTAAAATCAAGGCCTCAGACTGAATACATTGAAATGTCAAGGGAACTTCTGGAGAGCAATCAGCCGGATGATATTCTGGCGGCCCTTCTGCAATATTCTTTTCAGGATGAATTGAGTGAAAAAAGCTATACTGAAATAGAAGATGCGGTTGTAGATACGAAAGGTAAAACACGGCTTTTTGTGACGCAGGGAAAACAAAATGGATTAACACGCAGGAAACTGGTGGATTTTATCAATGATAAATGCAGGATTGCGAGTGGAAAATTAAGGGATGTTCAAATCCTGGATAAATTTTCCTTTGTGACTCTCCCTTTTCATGAAGCGGAAACAGTATTGTCCTTCTTCAAAAAAAGAAAAAGAGGATCCGGCCCATTTATTACGAAGGCAAAAAAGCACCGGAAATAGAGTTACCTTCCTGAGAGCATGAAAGGCAGACCTCCATAGTTTTACAAATCCATTTTAAAGGGTGCTGAAATCCTTACTTTTCCAAATGGTGGATAGACTCTCAAGTGAATATTTTTAATGTCTTTTTGAACAACATCAACAGTGATATTGCCAAATTTCAATTGTTCCATATCAGTATTCATGCTTGTCGGGGTAACCCTTTTAGGGAATATGGGCGCTTGGCCCGTAGTACAGAGTTACGGGAGCGGGAAATTTTTTATCGGTTAGTTACAATTTCTATAGAAGCTTACTTTGGTCGTCTTCAAATTCAAATAACTTGTCTCGCTTTTTGGACTGTTGAGAATCTATCATAACTATTCTTTTTTTTCAATAAATAGAACCGTCCCCTTTACGTCCTTAAAATTATCTTAAAAGAGCAATTTTGACAAAAAGAAAAACAATAATTTCATAAACAGTCAATACAATATGTGCTATGAAAAAAATGAGTAAATCTGAGGACTTATCTTCATTAAGTGGTATTTCATATCCCCATTTTCCACCTAATAAAATAGCTTACATTTTATCACTTGTTATGTATGATAAATTACTACTAATCCTAAATCCTGCGAAGAGCGTTTCTTATCATCGAATGTTAAAAATTATCTTGACAGAAATGTTTTTATGTGTTAATTTTTTTCTGTAAAGTTTCTGTAAAGTTTCTGTAAAGTTTCTGTAAAGTTTCCTAGAGGAGCGTTTCTTATCATCGAAATAAAAATCAAAAGGAGGTGAAAAACGACTGGAAAAGAGATTCAGATTCTTATCATCTTAAAAACTTAAAAGGAGGTTCAAAACAAAATGAGTAATTTAGGAACTCAGTATCCAATTAAGAAATATCTAGTGATTGCCACAGTGCTCATTGCAGTGCTAATCATAATCGGTGCTTCTATGAGCGTATCGGCCAAAGAACAGTCCAATCCCTTTCTGTACGCCTTCAGTCCCGATGGGACGGTAACAAAAATTGACCTCAAGACCCACCAGGTAGTTGGACAGCCAAAGGACATGGGGGTTACACTTACTTCTCAGTGGTCCAACCATTATTGGGACGGCAAGACAATGTGGACAAGTATTGGCGGCGGTGTAGCCGATGCCGTTAGTGAAGTTGTAGGCGTTGACGTCCGTACCCAGAGAATAACGCATCGCATAGACATTACGCCAATAAGTTTGGGCCCTATTCAACCCAATTGGCCGGGTTGGGGGATAACGAATTCTCAGTACACTCAGATTACCCCTAACCAGGAGCTTGTCTATCACGTCAACAGCAAGAACGATGAAATCATTGAAATCGACCCTGAAACAGATACCATAACCGCCAGGATTCTGATACCTGATACCCCCGGAGGAACCGATTGGACACCGAACGGCAGCGTATTTCCTTGCGACAACTCCATTAGCCCAGACGGAAAGTTGTTAGTCGTGCCCAATCTGCTCGATCCCTACTTCGGCGATCCAGGCTCAGTATCCTTTTTCGACATCGACAAAAAAAGTCCGACCTACCTCACGGAGATCAAAAGGATAAACGTAACAGGGTTTATAATCATGTCTACAGTCTCCCCTGATGGCAGGTACACCTCAGTAGAGCTAGGTGCTACAGGCGAGTATATACTTGACATGTCCACCATGGAGGTAGACACGGTGGTCGCAGGTGCGTTTGGATCCTGCAGCGAATATACGAAAGACGGCCAGTTCATGTATCTAACTGGGGGCAGAAACTTAACTGTGATCAGGATGAGTGACCTTACAATAGAGAAGATAGTAGACGTTGGTCATGGTGTTGGCTGCGTGATGACGTGGTCGACTGACGGTCAGTATGCCTACTACCCTAATAATCCCGGCAGAAGTATTACCATAATCGATACCGCGACCCACGAAGTTGTTGGTAGCATTCCGATAGACCACCGACCGGGCACGCTAGTGGTCTTACCGCCCATGAGGCATGACGGTGTTGAATTAGGGGATTAAGTAATTTCAGTGCACGATGCAGCAAGAAAATCTAAGTCCTGACAGATGATAAGAAATCGCTTTCTAGGATTAGTTTAAATTTTATCGAAAAATCAGGAAAAGAGG
>SDBV01002581.1_pt1 | contig 27001 bp, 25 predicted proteins | sample 2277081 | NCBI WGS metagenome assembly SDBV01 (sample SAMN10402039, study PRJNA504765) | marine sediment metagenome | isolation source: marine sediment core GS10_PC15, 223 cmbsf | place: Arctic Ocean: Southern Knipovich Ridge | collected 2010 | reverse complement strand
TCTTTATATTTCTCTAAGGCTTTTAATTTATCTAAATTTATTAACCACTCATTATTTCCTATTAGATCTGTTATAAGCGCGGATAATTCCGGATTAGAAAAAGCAAGCCATCTGCGTTGAGTTATGCCGTTTGTAATGTTTTTAAATTTATCAGGATAAACAGAAAACCAATCCGTTAATACTTCCTTTTTTAATAATTTAGTATGAAGCTCTGCAACACCATTAATCGTATGAGCTCCGTATATTGTCAGCCATGCCATTTCCAAAACAATATTTTAAGCAATTATCTCTTATTGATATCCGTCCAAAGGAGCTTGGATACTGGTCTGCTAAAATGCTTATAGATTTTATTAATGGTTCTTCTATTATTCAAAACAGATTAATTCCAATTAATATTGATATAAAATCCATTTAATGTATATTATATAAAAAAGCATTTTTTACTGATATCCGGGGGGATTTTTATGAAAAAGATTATTTTAATTTTATTTTTTGTTAGTTTAATTATGTATTCATGTCCAAAAGATCAAGATACCAGTACATCCGATTGTGACTGTTTTAATACAGAAAGTACTGAATAGTAAAAGCACTCATGATTCAACAAAATAAAAATATTAAACTCAAACGTATTATAAAACAGAGTATGTAACTTTTTAGTCATTTAGTTGCAGCAAGAGATTATTTTAGACTATAATGCCCGTAAATTAAAATAAAATGGAAAACATATCTAACTTAGACAAACTGCTTAACTCATTATTAGAAGGTGATTCATACCTTAAGCCGTATGAAAATATCGTTAAAAGAAGAATTATAAAAATACAAAAAAAGGAAAATGAACTTATAACAGGTTACATGGATTTATCTGATTTTGCGCAAGGCTATAAATATTTTGGGCTGCACAAAGTAAAAGATAAATTAGTCTTTAGAGAATGGGCACCAAATGCTCTGAAAATTTACATTATTAGCGACTTCAGTGGCTGGAACGAAGAAGAGGCTTATACATTAAAAAAGATTAATGAAAATGGGGTATGGGAAATATTACTGCCCAGTAATCTGTTATATCATAAAAATCTATACAAGCTTAAAATTTACTGGCCAGGCGGCAGTGGTGACCGTATTCCATCATATGCCACACGGGTTGTACAGAACCCTGAAACAAATATTTTTAACGCCCAGGTTTGGATGCCTGCTGTTTCATATCAGTGGGAAAATAGTAATCTCATTCCCAATCGATCCGGACTATTCATCTATGAAGCTCATGTGGGCATGGCCCAGGAAGAAGGAAGAGTCGGAACGTACCAGGAATTTACAAAAAATATCATTCCAAGGATCGTAGAATCAGGATATACTGCCATTCAACTCATGGCCATCCCTGAACACCCCTACTATGGCTCTTTTGGCTATCATATTTCCAGTTTCTTTGCTCCTTCCTCACGATTTGGAACACCGGAAGATTTGAAAAAACTCATAGATACCGCTCATTCCCATGGACTGCTCGTAATCATGGACATTATCCATTCGCATGCGGTGAAAAATGAAGTCGAAGGATTAAGCCGGTTTGACGGCAGCTTATACCAGTATTTTCATGATGGTTCAAGAGGCCAGCATATTGCATGGGATTCGAGATGTTTTAATTATGAAAAAAACCAGGTTCTCCATTTCCTTCTATCGAATTGCAGATACTGGTTAGAAGAGTTCCATTTTGACGGATTCAGGTTCGACGGCATTACAAGCATGCTTTATCATGATCATGGCCTTGAAAAAGAATTTACTTCTTATAATGATTATTATAATTCAAATATTGACGAAGATGCCCTTACTTATCTTGCCCTTGCAAATAAAATTATACATGCGATCAATCCCAATGCAGTGACTATCGCGGAAGACATAAGCGGCATGCCGGGACTCGCTGTTCCGGTTTCAAAGGGAGGAATCGGTTTTGACTATAAGTATGCCATGGGTATCCCGGATTTGTGGATCAGGATTTTAAAGGAATTTTCCGATGAAAACTGGCCCCTTGAGAAATTATGGTATGAACTTAACAACAGAAGATATGATGAAAAAACAATCAGTTATACCGAATCTCATGACCAGGCCCTTGTAGGAGATAAAACCTTAATTTCCAGAATGATAGATTCTGACATGTATGATTACATGAGAACAACAGATGATAATGTCCGTGTTGACCGTGGTATGGCTCTGCATAAACTCATACGCCTTCTGACAATGGCTACAGCCGGGCATGGATATCAGAACTTTATGGGAAATGAATTCGGCCACCCGGAATGGATCGATTTCCCACGTGAGGGGAATAACTGGTCCTATCATTATGCAAGAAGGCAATGGCATCTTGCTTTTGACCTGAATCTAAAATACCATTATCTGGGGCAGTTTGACAGAGACATGATAGATCTCGCGAAAATTCATTCCATATACAGTTCCGGGCCTGCCCATCTATTACATGAACATAATGACGATAAAATACTGGCATTTTTACGCGGGAACCTGATATTTATATTCAATTTTAACCCGGCACATTCTTATGGAGATTACTCTATAAATGCTCCTGCTGGAAAATATATTATGATTCTTGACAGCGATTCAAAAAAATATGGCGGACATGGCCGGCTCACACAGGATCAAACCCATCACTCCAATAATCACCTTAGCCTTTACCTTCCTACACGAACTGTGATTGTACTAAAATCCATATAAGAAAAGAACGTTATTCAATACATATTTTGACCTTTTTGATACTATATGATTTTTCACTTGTAAAAACATTTCACGGCTACTACAATTAAAATATAAAACGGAGGGCAATATCTGAAAAACAGCGCAATTCTATTAATATTTCTTCTCTTTATCTTTTTATTCAGCTGCACACCCAAAGACACTGGCATAGCCCCGGGCTTTTCCAGCATAAGCTTGCCTGCTTCTGTGCCAGAAGACAAGATTGTTTTGCAGTTTTCCGGACTCATAGATTTAGAAGGAACTGTTTTACTAGATTTAGAGACGATAATGTCATTTCCTCAAACTACTTTTTCAAGCATAGATCCCTGGGCTGGTACAACTTACGAGTTTACAGGCGTTGCATTATTTCCCCTGTTAAAAAGAATCGGTATTTTAGAATCTGCAACAAAGATCGATGTTATTGCAGCAAACGATTATAACGTAACTATAGGACTCGAGGATATAGACATGTATGATTACATACTGGCATATGAAATTGATAAACAGTTATTTCAGAAAAATTCTGATTTCACAAACAGGGGCACAATAATTATTGCAATTAATTTTGATGAATACAAAGATCTTGATGTTGAATTATATAAAAACCATTTAGCATGGCAAGTAATAAGTATTATTGTACGGTAATGATATGAAAAAAATACCACTGCAAACAATTGGAATGATTGGAGCAAGCATTTTATTATTCAGCTCTATTATTTTCGGCTTTGCAATTTCAGTTCAATTACAGCAGACTGCACATATGGGAAAAGATTTTTTCCAGGAGAGCATTCTAGACCAGAGTTCTGCATTAAACCGTGTAATCTTTGCTGCTTCGGAATATACTGCGTACCATTCTCATAATCTTGACGAACCAGGCTGGATTTCGGGGAAAATTGAACAATGCCGAGAGCTTATCAGCCATGCCTCCATACCTCCATTTATTACACATGATGTTTACGTACGGTATATAGACCATGATCCGCTTTTTTTATCAGAGCGGCTGGATAAAACTGATCAACTATTCACTCATAGTCTTTCAACTCTCACACAAATATATGAAAACATTAAGCAAGCCCAAACAGACCAGGAACAACTGGAATTTATTTTACAATTTGATAGCCTATATAATGACTTCTATGCAGCCCTTAAAGAACGCAGTGAGGTCATGGTAATGGTCGAAGCAACTTATCATGCACAATTACGTACCAATCTTGCATGGACACAAGAAGTCGTCGATCAAATTCTTTTTGGGCAGGCAGTAGCAATCCTTGCATCACTTGTAGTCATGTTTTTAAGTTACCGCTCCCAGACAAGGCATGTTAAAGTATTAAAGGGCTTAATTCCAATCTGTGCAAAATGTAAAAAAGTACGGGATGATAAGGGATATTGGAGTCAGGTCGAAACATATATCCGTGATCGTTCGGAGGCCGACTTCAGCCATGGAATATGTCCCGACTGTGTGAAAGAACTTTATCCTGATTATGCACGCAAAATGAAATCCTAAACAAATGATAGATAGACTTATAATCCGCACTCAAAAGGTGCATACATGCTAGTACCCCCGGCTTAATTAATTTCACCAATCATCCCAAAATCCTCTTAAAGAGAAAATTGTATTGCATATACCAGTTTAATCTCTATTATTTATACTGGAGGATAGTACTATGGATTATGAAAATTTAAAAAAGGACATACCAAAAAATGTTATAAAACATCTGGAGGGCCTTATAGTAGAAACAGGACTTCCACAAAATGATGAGTCCATGAAAACCCTAATTGATGCATGGCTCACCAAAAGGGCATTGTTTAATAAAATGACGGAACATGATAATTTTAAGCGGGTAGAGACAATGAAAAAAGACAATAAGAATGGTTGTATTGCCATCACTTATTCAGGTTCTATAATTGCCATCGGGCCTCTGGTAGATAAGAAACGCGAAATTGATTACACCAGTATTGCTATGAGAGCGGATGTGCCGCAATCCATGAGTGCTCTGGATGGTATTCTTGCAGATGATATAACTTGCGATAAGAATATTGTTTTTAAGGAAGGCAGTATTCAAAAAACATCTCCTATTATGGATCTTGCTATTTCCCTTGAAAAAGAGAGTGAAAAGAAACAACTGGAATCAATAAAAAAGGCAAACCAAAAACTAAAAAGCGGTTTTGCCAAGGTAAATAAGGAAGCCCTAAAAAAGGATACCAAAAAAGATATTCTTAAAAACAGGAATGACCTGTTTAAGAAATGGGTTATTATTAGCTGGTTTTTAAGTGGGGGACTGGAAAGGCATATCTTTATTGCCAGGGCAAAATTGTTATGGTTAGAACTTTTTACAGGAGTTTATGAATCTATAAGCAAAAAGAAAAACACTAAGGCGGAAAAGGATAAAACCTTTTTAGAATTTACCAATGAAAAATTCGCTAAATTTGTGGATGAATATAAATGGTATGAATCAGAAAAAAAGGACTTTGATATCGGCCTTATGAAAGCACTGGAAGAACTGCCTGAATACCATGAATACTCTTCTTTTGTTGAAAAGTTTAAAACTGGAACTTTATAAATTCTGAATTGGTTTTATTCTGGCAGCCGGAATACCTCGCAGCTCTGCTTAAGGGGATGAAGGCTATGAAATAGTGCCCAGCACCAATATTAATAATTTTGGTGCTGGGAACGAAGATACCTCGGAGCTCTGTTCCGGAGTTCTTCATTTTTCATATATTGTAAGATTTTTTATTAAAGGCCCATAAAAAGGAATAATCTCTGACAGGAGACGACTCCTTTTATGGATGGGTTCAACAAGGACTAAAAGTGTATAGACAGGTGCAAAAATCATATAACATTATCCGCGAGCAGTGAAGAGCTTTCGAATTTTCCTACCGGTTTCCTCATATAGCATGATTCTTTAATCCCTGTCTTGATTTTTTTAAGTCCGGAGCACCGCCAGTACATTTATCTAACAAGTTACGGGCAAATTTTCCCTTTTCTATAGATTTCAGCATTTGACGCATTCCGGAAGATGATTCCTGTTCCAGTACTTATCAAAAAGCCCGAATAGCCCGGACCCTCCCACCATCGAAAGATTTCTCTATAGAAGTAACTAAGTCCTGGCCGAAAACGTGCACATAGGCATAGTTCTCATCATCTTCTGAAGAACTCCAATAAATCGTTGGGGCTAAACCACCAAGGTCGCGTTCAAATAGGTTAGTATAAAGGAGGGCCAATTCCACTTTCGAAGGAAGAAACCAGTCATCATAACCACCCAATACAAGCTCTGCACAGATACCAGCAGCGTATAATTCTTCTGTATTAAGTATGGATGTAATTCTGACCGTATTTTCTTTACCTAATCCTACATCATAATACCCCGAACCTGTCACTATTCCCATTCCACCCCAAACCGACTCGGCTTGATCGGTCGGTGCTGCCTCTAAGTATCGCCATCCATCGGAATAAGAGCCTTTGTCGAAAAAAACAATGCCGCCGGCTGGACCGGTGTCGCCGATGGAATATTCAACTAAATCCTGTCCAACCAGGACAGCACTCGTCAAACAAACCATAGATATGAAAACCATCATTTTACATATTTTTTTCATGGAATTCTCCTTTATAGTGTTTCTGTCCATCTTAACAATTCAGTTATAGTAAAACATTATATGAATGCAAGCTATATTTATAATCCAATATAAATATTTCATTTTTAAGACATATCAATTCTAAACATACTCACCAAGTTCTTTAATAATGTTATACACAACCAATACTTCCAATCCCTGCTTTTTGCCGCGGATATTTGTATGGTATTTTTTAATACGTGAAAAATTAATTTCAGTACAATCACCTACATCCTTAGAAAATATTAATTGGCTTTTAGCCTTTTTATTTAAAGACTCCAGTCGGCTCGCTGTATTCACAATGTCACCAATAACTGTTAGTTTTGAAGATTCCTTATAACCAAACTCTCCAAGTATTACTTCCCCAACATGTATACCAATACCTATTTCGAGCGGTTCACTTAAAGCATTAACAAGCTTCTTGTTGATTTCTATTAATTGAACAGCCATTTGTTTTGCTGCAGACAACGCCTGAGTGCAGGCTTTTTTCATATCTGTTTTAAAACCAAAAAGTGCCATAATACCATCACCAATAAACTTATCTATACGGCCCCCATTTTCTTCTATAACCTTTCCCATGGAACTAAAATAATTATTTAACATAAATACAACATCATAAGGAAATTTGTCTTCAGCAAAAGAGGTGAATCCCCGCAGGTCTGCAAACAATACAACCATGTTTACATCTTTACCGACAGTATACTCATTTTCTCTACGAGCAATATCCGCTTTAACCTCAGGGGGTAGTAAACGTGTAATAGTAATATCCTGGTTGCACTCTGCCTGACATGCTAATCTTATATTAAGTTCCGCCCCTATTTTTTTTAATGCCTTAAATTCTCTTTCACCAAGCCTGCTTAAATTCCTAAGACCCTTATCTATTCGAACTCGGCATGTAGTACATCTGCCACGACCACCACATATACTTGCATGCGGAACTTTACCGATTCTGCTAGTTTCTAAAATAGTAGTATGAGGAAAAGTATATATTTTCTGGCCGGTATTATAATCTACACTGATATTTTTATTTTTGTTCATCAGTTTGATGCGGATTGCTCTTGCAAAGAGTATAATCAAAACTAATCCGGGCAAAAGAATATAATAAATATATTTAACTGCCTGCAAACTATCCAGTTGTGCCTGGTCCGGCCAATTTATAAATTCTTTTTGCTGGACAATCCAGCTTGCACTCTTCGATAATTCAAAGATTTCCATACCGCTCATAAGATAACCGGTAACACCTATAACAGGCATAATGCAGAATACAATAAAAATTAAAGGCCGGATTTTTGTATACCACGGCCGCATACGCAATACAGCATGAACACCAATCTGAGCATGCGCCCATACTATAGCTATCATGGCGACATATTCCCACGCATACCCTGGAAATGATAACATAAGAACATACGTATAATTATCTTTTGTACTAAACAGTAAATTTGCAAATTTTGTATATGTGATATGCGATAAGAGAAAAAATGGAATACAAATACCTAAAATTATTTGTGCAATTTCCCAGACAGGCATTTTAAAAGTATTTCTTTTAAATACCTTCCATAATCCCAGAGTAACATGAAGCGCAATAGCAGTTAAAACTATCCAGTACACTGGAACAGATCTCCAGAACAAAAGTGCATATTTCTGGTAAGCTTCCATCACACTAATAGAGAATATGCCAAGGCCAAAGTTGATTGTATGACTTACAACATAGCATGCCATAATAACCGCAGCCCACAGCCTTATTCTTACCTGCCAGTCTGTTATTGTACTTTTAATCTTCATATCACACACTTCCTTATAAGAGGCTGATAAAATTATAAGGAATATTGCAGACATGTCAATTTAAATAAAATTGAATAAACTTCGAATTAATCCATAGACAGATGATTTAACCACTTTTATTAATACTTACTATTTATAATTTCCACAACTTTTACATGCTGAACTTAATAATTTATTAGCATCGCCGCATTTTTTACAGGTCCAGAAATTGTGTACAACATCTTTCCCGGAATTTGAAAATTTTACAAAATTTGAAATTATTGATTTGAATTTTTCAAAATCATTTAGATTATCACCAATAGTAAGAGATCTTGAGTTTTTTGAATATATGTAGCAGTTTTCTACTTCATTAACTTTTATACTATTTAACCGGGAACGGGTGGTGACATATTATATATCTATAACATTTTCAATAAGTATTATTTTTTTTCCAAACAGACTCATCTTGCTTCCCGTCGTTTAGATAAATTAAAAAAGAAGTAATATTTAAAATCGCCTACAATAAATTCTCAATATTTGTTATACTAAAAATCATGATGAATGCAGAAGCTTTAATAAAAACTTTAAACTTAAAAAAGCACCCTGAAGGCGGTTATTATAAAGAAACTTACAAATCCGATGAACTCATAAAACAGGCTTCATTGCCGGAACGCTTTCATGGAGACAGATCTTTTAGCACAGCAATATATTTTTTATTAACAGAAAAAGATATCTCAGCCTTTCACAAAATAAAACAGGATGAACTCTGGCATTTTTATTATGGAGACTCTCTTACTATCCATATGATAAATCAAGAAGGAGTTTATTCAAATATCATATTGGGACAGGACATAACAAAAGGTGAAACTCTACAGGCAGTTGTTAAAGCAGGCACATATTTTGGCGCTAAAGTGAATAATAAAACTAATTACTACTCTCTTGCAGGCTGTACTGTTGCTCCGGGCTTTAATTTTGCTGATTTTGAAATGCCCGCAAGAAAAAAACTATTAGACCTGTTTCCGGAGCATGGAAAAATTATTAAGAAACTTACAAACAAATAAGTAATATAATAACTATTTTACTATTCCGCCTAAAAATGCAATAATCAATTTGTAAAATCATGAATGATTCTTTTCTTTTTACAATAAAAGAACTTTACTCAGGCTTTACTTTTTATGAGAAGAAAAGTTTTAAACTAATAATAATAAAACGCGGAAGTATACTTTACAGATTAAATAGCAAGGAAAATATACTAATAAAAAATACAGTTCTATTTGCAAACAATAGTGCAGACATTTTTATTAAACAGTCCGATAAATCCCAGGTTATCTACATTCTATTTACAAAGCAATTTTTAGATCAGATTAGTTCTGTACATAATAGAATTATTTTTAATTTTTTTTATAGATCGAATTCAGAAAATAATTCGGAAATTAAAACAATCTACCTGAATGAAAATAACATTAATTTTGTATCATCAGCAATAAACAGTCTTATTAGGGAATACAAAGGAAGAGAGCCTGCTTATATGTCTGCTATACAGGCTATATTTACAGAACTCCTTGTCTACTTTTACAGAATTTATAAATTCAATAAGAATACAACTATAAAACACCTTAAAATAGAGGAAATTGAGTTTTACATTAAAAATAATTATTCGGAAAGCTTTACATTAAATGAGCTTGCAGAAAAATGCGGGCTAAATCCAAGCTATTTTTCTAGAGCATTTAAAAGTAAAACAGGAATGGCCGTATTTGAATATATAAACAGGATCCGGATAGAAAGGCATGCACTCTTTTAAAAAGAACTGATATGTCTATAATTGAAATCGCATATTCAACCGGCTACAACAATGTTTCTTTTTTTAACAGATATTTTAGAAAGATAACGAATACATCCCCGCGCCAGTATAAAAATATGTTAAATTCCTAGAATAAATTAAAAACCGGTTATTATTTACGGTAGATAATGAAGATATTATTTCTGAAAAAAACCTTGAATTAATAAAGCATGAAAGACAGGGAAAAAGTTCTATGGATAACCTGGAAGAAGTAATAAAAAGTTCATTAAACGGACTTGCAGATAGAATTAACAAGAACATGGTTAAAATAAATTCAAAGATAGATGAAATAAATAAAAAGCAGGATGAACTTACAGATCAGATGATTTTTACTTCTAAAGGTGAGGATATACCTTCCGAAATTACACCAATAGAAAAAGACAGCAGGCCGTTCGCATTTATAGGTACAGTTGAAATAGATTCCCTATACAACTTTATTCAGCAGGAACACCCGCAATTAATTGCATTAGTATTATCTTATCTTGAACCCGGATTTGCCTCTGCTATGATATCCAGATTTGATAATAATATGCAGGCAGACTTAATAAAAAGAATTTCATGCATGGACAGGACATCCCCTGAAGTCCTGGGAGAAATAGAGAGAGTACTTGAAAAAAAATTACATCATTTAGCAGCTTATAAGAAAATTTATAAAGCGGGTGGCATTAATTCTGCTGCAAAAATACTTAATGTTTCATCCAGAAAGCTTGAGAAAAATATTATTGAATCACTGGAAAAGTATAATCCGGAACTCGCGCAGGAAATTAAAAAGAACCTTTTTATTTTTGAAGATATAATAATGCTCGATAAAAAAGTGTTGGAGATAGTTATTTCAAAGGTAAAGAGGGACGATCTGCTTTTATCTTTAAAAGCAACGGATGAAAAAGTGCGGACTTCGGTTATTTCCTTAGTAAAGGACAAAGAAGGCTTTAAAAAAGAACTTACAAACTTAGGCCCAGCCCGCCTGAGCGATGTGGAAGCAGCCCAGTACAGAATAGTCGATTCTATAAAGCATTTGGAAGAGGAAGGTTTAATAGAAATTATACGTGAGGATGAAGAAATTGTAGAGTAGCCCCGCTACTAAATTATATAATATTTACATTTAATTTTCATATGTCGATGATTTATAAACGTTCAAAATTCATTTGACTAACTAATATAATTTTGCAGCGGGATTACTTAACCTGTTTCATAAGCTCCGGGAGAACTTCAAACAGATCTCCTACAATTCCATAATTTGCAACATCAAAAATCGGAGCATTAGGATCATTGTTTATTGCAATAATTATATCTGAACCTTTCATACCTGCAAGGTGCTGAATAGCGCCGGATATACCGCATGCAATATACACAGTAGGGTTAACTGTTTTACCTGTTTGTCCTACCTGATGAGAATATGCAATCCAGTCTGCATCTACAACTGCACGGGATGCGCCAACCGCTCCGTTAACGGCTTTTGCAAGGTCGTGAATTATTTCAAGATTTTTAGGGTCCCTTATTCCACGGCCCGCGGATACTATAATGTCCGCGTCTGCAAGATTAACAGTATCCATCTGTTCTTCTACAAACTCTAAAAACTCAATTTTAGGTTCGGGAATCGGTATATCGTTCATCTCTGTAATTTTGCCTTCATACCCTTCTTGTTTTTCAGCTTCTTTCATAACTTTATGACGTACAGTAGCCATCTGAGGTCGGTGATTTTCGGTAAGAATAGTTGCCATAATATTCCCGCCAAATGCAGGCCTTGTCTGCTTTAAAAGCTTTGTCCCGGAATCTATTTCAAGTTCTGTACAATCCGCTGTAAGACCTGTAAGTAGTTTAACTGCAACACGCGGTAAAAGAGAACGGCCAAAAACAGTTCCACCGCCTAAGAATATTTCCGGTTTTTTCTGTTTTAATATTTCCGTTACAAGCTCTGTCTGTACATCCTCTGCAAAATCACCAATCTTCGGATTATCAATCATTAATACTTCATCCACACCATAAGTAATAAGTTCATCCGCAAGCGGCTTGATATTGTTACCAAGAAGGATTGCGCTTATTGGCTTGTCCAGTGATTTTTTTAATTGTTGTGCAGCACCGATAATTTCCGGTACTACAGACGCAAGTTTTCCATTTCTATTTTCTGCAAAAACACAAATACCGGAAAACTCACTAATGTTCTGGCCTTTAAAAGTAACACGGGTAATTTTTATTGCCCCATATTTTACACACGCTTCTATGCATGCGCCGCAAATTGTACACTTTTCATTTATTACTGCTTTTTCATCTATAACTTCTATTGCATCGTAAGGACATGATTTTACACATAATTTACATCCGATACAATTTTCCAATATTACATCAATTCCATTCATGAAATTTAACCTCACATATTAAATACAGCTGATAAATTTATTCTCAGCCTGGTTTTTATGATGCATTTTAGCATCCTGATAATTTTAATTTTCTTCTACATTAGATAAATGTAAACCTGCATTTTTTAGTTCTTTTAATAATGCAGAAACACTCTCACTAACTTCACCATTAAAGATCATACCTCCGGACGGTTTAGGTGGAGAAAAAATCTTCATTACCTGTGTAGGAGATCCATTAAGCCCTATTCTCTCAAGATCTATTTCAAGGTCTTTTGCCGTAAGGGTTGGGATTTCTGCTTTTCTTGCTTTCATCTTTCCTTTTAAGGACGGAAGCCTCGGCTCATTTATTTCTTTAACAACTGTAATAAGCAGAGGAAGAGAAGTTCTTAACCTTACATATCCGTCTTCAAGTAATCTTTCTACAATTATGGTTTTATTTTCTGTATCTATTTCTTCAATTTTTCTTATATCAGTAACATGTACCATGTTCATATGTTCAGCAACACCAGGCCCTACCTGGCCTGTATCTCCGTCTATAGCCTGTTTTCCCATAAGGATTATATCCGCGCCGCCCATTTTCTTAATTGCTGCTGCAAGTGTATATGATGTTGCAAGTGTATCTGCTCCTGCAAACGCACGGTCCGAAATAAGAAGTACATCATCAACGCCCAGGCTTATAGCTTCTTTTAAAGAAGTTTCCACCTGCGGGGGGCCCATGGAAATAACTGTTACAGTTCCGCCGTGTTTTTCCCGTATACGTAAAGCTTCTTCTATTGCATACATATCAAATGGATTGATTATAGATTCCACTCCCTCTCGTATAAGAGTATTGGTTTCCGGATTAATTTTTACATTTGTTGTATCCGGCACCTGTTTTATACCTACTACTATTTTCACGGTTTACCTACCTCTTTTTCCTTATTGCCTGCTTAATAACATCATGAGCAATTACATCTCTTAAAATCTGATTTGTACCTTCATAGATCTGAGTAATTTTTGCGTCACGCATCATCTTTTCTACCGGATACTCTTTCATATATCCGTATCCGCCGAATATCTGTACCGCATCTACTGTAACTTTCATTGCTGTATCGGATGCCATTACTTTAGCCATGGATGAAAGAGCTGCTGCATTTTTTGCGCCCGCGTCTATGCTTTTTGCAGACTGATAAACTAATGCTCTGGAAGCTTCTATCTGTATTGCCATGTCCGCGAGCATAAACTGAATAGCCTGAAAGGATGAGATTGGTTGACCGAACTGGTGTCTTTCTGTTGCATAAACTGTTGCTTTGTCCAGCGCCCCCTGAGCAATGCCAACTGCCTGCGCGGCAACACCAGGCCGGGAATTATCAAAAGTTTTCATAGCTACCCTGAAGCCATGGCCTTCTCTTCCAAGAAGATTAGCTACCGGTACTTTACAATCCTGAAATATAAGCTCTCTTGTAGATGATGCTCTAATACCCATTTTATTTTCTTTTTTACCAAAATCAAAACCTTCTGTTCCTTTGTCTATTATCAGAGCAGAAGCACCTCTTGCGCCTCTTTTAGGATCTGTTAAAGCAATAACCGAATATACTTCCGCTTCACCGCCGTTTGTTATCCACTGTTTTGTTCCATTAACTATATAATGGTCACCGTCTTTTATTGCAGTAGTTTTAATACTTGCAGCATCACTTCCTGCATCTGCTTCTGTTAAACCAAAAGCAGCTATAATTTCACCTGCCGCAAGGCGTGGTAAATATTTTTTCTTCTGCTCATCAGTTCCGAATAAAATAATCGGTATAGTGCCGAGTCCGGAAGCAGCATAAGCTAACGCAATACCGCCGCAAGCTTTTGATAATTCTTCTACTACCAAAGACATTTCAAATATACCGCCTCCAAGGCCGTCATATTCTTCCGGTACAAAAACTCTATAAAGGTCAGCATCGCCCATGATTTTTACCAGTTCATGCGGGAATATCGCCTTTTCATCATATTCTAAAGCCAATGGCTCAATTTTTTCTTTGGCAATCTTTGCTGCCATTTCTTTTATCATTTGTTGATCTTCTGTTAAAAAATAATTCATTTATCCTCCAATTTTATGCCTTTTTAAATACAAGGCTGTACTATAGTTAAAAGTTCCAATAAACTTAAATTATTTTAAGTAGTTTGTTAAACATATTGTTAAGAAAAGCTATTTTTTTTGGAAATACATACCCAATGGTATTGTCCTGAAATCTATAATATAGAAAGAAATGCTATATTGTCAAGTAAGCTAATTGCGATGTTAAAGAAAACTGATGTCTCAGGCTGTCTGCAAAGCATACCCGCTCAGCAGAGCAGAACGAGAATTGGGAGTTTTTTTAGATAATGTCATTCATGTTCTGATGCCTCGGGGTATGCTTTGCAGCCAGCCTGATCGGCGAACAATATATATTTAACACCACAATTATCCTTTTTCTGAGGATGGGGATTAATGCTTACTGAATACTGTTGAACAGCACCCTTCAGAGGTGAAGGTTTATACTGATCAGTTTAAATATTTTTTTGTCAGGAAATCAGGAAAATCAGACAGTAAAAAAGTTGATTAAAATTATTATTTATTTTAATGTTATACAGAAGTTTATGTAAACTCATAAATAAAAAGTTGAATGCAATTAAATTCAGAAAGAAAAAGCATTTCATCAAATATTAAAAAACAATGCGCAATCTTGTAAAATCTGCTTGAAATAATAAAAACACTAATAACTTACAATATAGATCCACACTTTCAGAGCTCCGTCCCCCGAAAATCAAGCATTTTGCACACACAGGGCATAATAATGATGTTAAAAAAATAATAATGGGTTCGGGCGGAAACCCCGCTACTAAATTACCAAAGTCAACCAACTAATAATTGAACATTCAAAATATATCGATATATATAATAATGACCCTCATCCCAGGTAATTTAGTAGCGGGGTGCAGCCTGATAAATACAAAAACTTTAACATCACAAAATGCATTTTAAAGCAACTTGACAGAGAAAACCACTTCTCATACTATTTAATAAATGCAAATAATTAGAAATAAAAAAGTACCTTTTATAGAACTTAAGATTGGAACAGAAAAGGAATAGTCTGTAAGAAAACATTAACATAAAGAGATATCCATCGGAATAATAGAAAAGGGGAGTACTAATGTTTCAGCTGAACGCGGATTTTTTGATCAAAGTCATTTTGTAAAAACTTTTAAACAGTATTTTGGCATGAATCCGCAGGATTACAGAAGATAGTCAAATAGTCAATTTTTTACAATACAATAATATAATTTTTTAATAAGATGTATAGATATGAAAACAATACAAAAAAAGAATTTATTGATATATCATTTTGCAGCATTAATTACGATTATAATCTGGAGCTCCACATATATTTCTACAAAAATATTACTCAAATCTTTTTATCCGATAGAAATATCGTTGTTCAGGTTTATTATTGGCTATATATTTTTACTTATCATCAGGCCTCAATTTGATTTTAAGATATCATTTAAGAGAGATAAGTATTTTATCCTTGCGGGATTTCTTGGAATGTTTTTATATTATTTTATGGAAAATCTTGCAACAAAATACACTTATGCTTCCAATGTTTCCTTAATTGTATCATCTATCCCGATTATAACTTCAATTCTTGCACATTTAATAAATAAAGATGAGAAAATTAATAAAAAACTAATTATTGCTTTTTTCTTTTCCTTAACCGGTATAGTTCTTGTTGTTATCAGCAAGGGAGAAATTATTGAATTATCTTTTAGCGGAGATATCTTTGCTTTAATAGCAGCTATTATATTTAGTTTTTACAACATTGTTATTCGCAGAATTAATAAAGAAATCCATGTACTTGATATAGTCAGAAAAAGTATTTTCTTTGGCCTGGTATTCATTATTATTACTTACCTGTTTAAACCTGATAAAAGTAATTTGCTCCTTGTATTTCAAATACCTGATTTATTACATCTGCTTTTTCTTGGTATTTTTGCATCCGGATTATGCTTTATTTTATGGAACAAGGCAGTTAAAGAAATCGGATCTATTAAAGCCAGCCAATATATATTTCTTGCTCCAATATTAACAGGTGTGTTGTCTGTAATAATACTAAATGAACCATTTAATTTTATTAAAATATTAGGAATGGGTATAATTATTATTGGAGTTTTCTATTCTCAAAGATAAATCCAAATCGTCTTAATGTTTATTTTTATGAGAAATATAAATAGCGCAAATAGATATAAAATCAAAAAGTATATTTTATATCTATTTTTAGCGCTTTGAAATTTTTTTTTAACCTTTTTATTTCAGCTATTTTTGATCTAGAGATGTACTGCTAGCATAATACCGGAAAAGCTCCATTTGATACCAAAATTTATAAATTCCAATTGTAATTATAGTTAAAAGTATTCCTTTAATATTAATAGAAAAGAGCGTTCCTCCATCTCCCTCAAAAGCAAATGATGAATCATCATAAGTAACCTGAGAAGCAAGATAATTTGCAATTTTGACAAAGGCCCAGGAAAAATAGATTCCAAATGTAATTATAGTTAATAATCCCTGAATAAAAACTAAACTGAAAAGTTTTCCGCCCTCAGCTTTAAGACCGAAAGCCTTACCTTCATAGGTTGTTTTTTCAAGCATATACCTATTTATTTTTATCCAGGCCCATGGAAAATAGATTCCAAAAGTAATCATGGTTAATAGACCTTGTATGAAGAGCAGACTAAAAACTTCTCCGCCCACCCCATTGAATTCAAAGGCCTTTCCATCGTAAGTTGTCTTTTCCGTAAAATATTTCCGAATTTTTACTAATGCCCAGGCACCATAAATACCGAAAGTAATCATGGTTAGTAAACCCTGAATAAGGAGGAGTGAAAATACTTCCCCCCCCACACCTTCAAAAGAAAACTTTTTACCATCCAGACTAAGGTTTTCCATAAGATATTTTTTAATTTTTACAATAGCCCATGAAAGATAGATTCCAAAAGTTATTATGGTTAAAAGCATTTGAACTAAAACCAGGCTGAAAAACTCCCCGCCTTTACCTTCAAAATTGAAATTCTTTTTCATAATAAACAATCCTCCTTAAACTTTTTTTTCATCCATTATTTTGGATGTGTTTTAAACGCTTCAATAAAGCGAGATAAATACATAAACCACAAAGAGTATCTTTTAATGATGGGGGTAAAGTAGTGTTGTTTCTCTTTATACTGAAATTGAGAAGTTTCTTAAAGTGATTATATTTTCTCGGATAATCAATAATCAGCATAATCATTCCACAACAGTGCCACCACGATAAAATAAAGGTTAAGCCGCTTATGATGCTTGTTGTATGTAAGCCAACAATCACGAAAATAAAACATCCCAGTGCAAAAAGAAATACAGGAATATTTATTATTAAAAAAACACTGAATGATATTTTATGACATGACGCTTTTCTTAATTTCATTAATTACACTTCATTATAAAATATTTACATTTAACAATATAATAATAATGTGGTTTTCAAAGTAATTCAAATACAAATTTATTTTTTTTAGTACCAAATGATAGGAAAAATTATAATTTCAAGCAAGTGTTTTTGCTGCGAAAGCAACCTGAAAAAGAAAGACTGCCAAAATTGTATCAGGAATTAAAAAATGAAATCGTAAATTCTATTTTTTTACAATATTAAAAAAAGCAAAAACAAAATATGCCAAATTACAAATTAAAGCGGTAATTAAAAGTAATAAAAATAACATATCATGTTCAACATAAATAAAATAAGTAAAATTTATATTCTGAACAGGACGTGTAACAACATTATTTTCCGAATCTACTTCTATTTTTATTGAATGTTCTCCACTTTCCATGTCTTCCGGTAAAATCAATGTATACATTTCCATGGCGAGGTCATTACCTTTTATACTTATTACAGAATTAAAATCATTTACGCTTACAGCTTCCGCATCATCTATGAAATATCTAATATCGCTTATTTTTATACCCCTTGCGTTTTCATAGCTTGATAAAAACGATACCTTTAATTCAATCTCATTAGCAGAAATACTACCAAGATCTGCCGGCACTATCATTTCTATAGCACCGAGAAAATCTGTAATTAGATTGTTAACTTCTCCTGCATTCATTTCTTTCGATACTTCTAAGTATTCCCCGCTTAATGGTTCTGAAAGATCTTTTGCGGCAGTTTCCTCTCCAATAGATAGTAGCATTACTTTAAAGTCTTCGCTCTTTACCTGAGTATATGCATTAAATGATCCCTCTTTATAAATATCAAAGCCATAATACTTACTGTCTGGCGCGGGATTATTTATGCCGTCTGTAATAAAAAATATTATAGACTTTCCATATGGAATCTTATTAGCTATTGCAGAATCAAGAGTTTCCAGCGCAAGCCCTATATCCGTATATTCCCCATCAGGAACTAATGAATAGAGAAGTTCGTTAATAGTACTATAATCATCAGGAAGACTTATTTTTCTATTTATTTTGATATCGGTATACTCACCAAAAGTAAAAAGAAAAACATAATCATTATCTAAAATTATGCTCTCTATTATATTCTCATCTATATATTTTATCACTTCAAAAAAAACATCTTTTATACTTGTGGACACATCAAGAATTATAAACAGGTTCATATTAAGGTTACGGGAAATAGAAGCTTCACTCTGCAGGCTTATAAATTGATTAACTGTTATTTCACCGGATAAAATTTGAGATAACTCTTCTTCTCTAATATTGATTTTTGTATTATTAATAATTTTTGCTGTCTTACCAGTAATTACAGCATATTCATTTAATATTTTTATTAAAACAGTGCCGCTTACTGTATTAATAATGTCATCCTCATTTAAATCCATTCTATCCTGTATATTGATTTCTACATTGTTTCTGTAAAGTATTACATCGCCTTCCGCTTTAATCAACGTGGCATATGATTGTGAAAATATTGGCAGACTGATAAAAATAAAAAACAGCAAAATATACTTTTTCAAATTACTACCTTTTTTAGTTTCTGGAGAGCCTTATTGTTTCAAAATTATAAACGTTCTGAACATTTTGAGGTATTCTTATTGCATTATCCACCATTACAGGCTCATAACCTTCCGCAAAAACAATTACACTGTAAACTTCTCCTTTTGTAAGCTGAGTATCTATAGTATACCTTCCGGATCTGTCGCTTTCCCCGAAACCTGCATACTGGTTTCCATCCTGGAGCCTTGCAAACTGGGTAACACTCACTCCAGGATTTAGGATACCTATCAGAGCACCGGAAATACCGCGTCCTGTATCTGCATCTATTATTATTCCCCGTACTGTAATTGTATTAAGATATCTATTATTATTGGTGTACCGATCATAAAATACTTCAACATACCCCCTTTTTACTTCTCTTCCTTCAATCTGTACTATAAATGTATAATCTCCGACAGGTAAATTTGAGTTATTCTCGTATGTAAGAGGAATAAAAAATAAGCCGCTGGCTCCCCATTCCCAAAATATATTATCTTCAACAATTCTCTCATTATTATATATCCATGATAAACTGCACTCATAACCATCTCTCATTCCCTCATAATTAAAATAAGCATAAAGCACTCTTGTTTCATTATGCGAAAAACTACTTCCGGGATTCTCCGGTAATTCATCCCTCGTCTGTCTGCTCGCAAAAACAATATCGCTTATTAAAATGCTGTTGTAATCAACATCATCCAAAGCCTGTTCCGGTGCATTATAATCAATTACCAGAGGTGCAGTACCTTCACGAATCTTATCTATAAAAGGATCTGCAAGATCCACAGACCTTAGTATTGTGAGTTTTCCGTATTGAACATCCTCTAAAAATGCGGTCGGGATACCAATAAGCCTTCCTTCGGAATCTATCGCAGCGCCGCCGCTGTTCCCGAATGACACCTGAGCATTTGTTTTTATCCATGCCCTGTTAAAATCTATATTTTCCTCATTTAAAAAGCCGCTCAATTTACCATCTGTTACATTAATAGTCACATACTCCAGGTCAAGTTCATAAACCGGGTAGCCTATAATTATTACATCATCAAAAAGGTGTAAATCCTCCGCGCTTCTCCACCCTTCAGAAGATTCCCATTCTAAAGAATGAAGATCTTCTAATTTCACAGGTGAGCCCGGCATTGCACCTGTGATCCTGAGTATTGCAATATCAATTTTAGAATCGCCGTCTACATATTCGGCTTCAAACGCAGGAACGGGAGGAATATCCGGCCTTATTGTTGCAAGTATATAAAATTTTTCGCATGGATTATTACCCCTACTCGTATTTGCAATTACATGATAATTTGTAAGGATTAGGCCGCGTTCTTTATCAATAATAGTACCGGAGCCGCTTCCGATTGGCTCATAATCGCGGGTTCTGTTATTATACTCCACAGGAAGAATCAGTACCACTGCAGTTACAATCTCTTCGATCCGTTCTCCTGTAATTGCTGATAAATTAAAAAGCGGCATCAAGCACAGGAGGATTATTAAAGAGAGTAGTCTGTATGTTTTTTTTGAATGGACTTTGTTTTTACTGATAAAAATCTTCATAGTTTACCCCTCTGTCAGCCTTTTATATGGAATTGCTCTATCATTTTTTCATAAAAATCCATTTCATCATCCATTTTATCAGCATCGAGACGTATGGTAAGAATATATACAGTATTATTTACAGGAATAATATAATCCATACCGTAAACAATCACAGGTAGATAGTATCCGCCAGAATCCGTTACCGGCTTACTCACGAATGAGTAATCAATTTTAATTCCCTGTTCACCGCTTATTGTTACCTTTTCATTATCAATTACTGTAAAATTGTCATATGAGCTTTCATATTGATCTGCTATATTAAAAATGATACCGGGTATAGAATCGAGCAGTCCCTCTGTCTGTAATTCCCAGGATTTATTTATAGATCGTAATGAAACATTTGTTTTATATATTGATTCTGAAATCATAGAACTGGCACGAATCAATATTTTATCTGAAATATCTTCCGGTCTTCCTCTAAATCCAGACTCAAGATCATTTGCATAAATATTTGTTTCTACTATCCAATTTTCCGGATAAGAAAAAGATATCTCATTATTAGTAAACTCCACCGTTTTATTTTCGATATATACTTTAATAAACCATCCTGCAACTAATGCTAATACAACAAGTACTGCAACTATCCATTCCGGCTCTTCTCTTTTTCTTTTTTTATTTTCAAATCTCTTAAATTTAACCATAAATATCTCCTTACTCGCTATCCTGAAGAACCCCGGTATTTATTCTTCTTATTGCCAAAAACAAGATTCCGAATGCAGTGCTTGCAAGAACACCTGCAATAATAAGTCCGAATTCCGGTGTAAAACTTATTCCAAACCTTGATACACTTTTTAATAAAATATGTGTAACACCATTTAAAACTGCTGCAAGTGCAACTCCGGAAGGCATCCACCATACCGGCATTTTTTCAAATTTTGCACGCCCTAGAAAATATCCTGAAATGCCGCTGAAACTTGCATGCGCAAGGCAGGAAATAGTTATGCGCATTACTCCAACAGAAGGATTAACACCGCCCATACTTATTATATAATGGATATTCAGCATAGTTGCATATCCAAGGCCAATAACCGCACCATAAATAATGCCATCCACTCTTTCATCAAACTCAGAACTTATAAAAACTGTAAAGCGCACACCCGCATATTTCAAATATTCCTGTATAAATCCGATAATTAAAATAGAACCAATAATTTTTAAGGGCAGCTCTGCATTATAAAGCCATTCATTAACGTTAAATAATCCATTAATTAATGGTATTCCTATTCCATTCGCAAAAATAGCACCAAGTAAAAATATACCTAAAATAAAACCTTTCGGCTCCGGTTCTAATGTGTCCAGCTTATAGAATATCCATACCCATATAAAAGCCGGCCCTGCAGAAATAAGAACACCAATAATCACAAGATTTATCCCAGAGAATTGATAATCAACAAGATAATCTAAAAGTACAATAAGCCCTGCAAAAGCAAAAATCGATACTATACCTATTAATACAGATATCCATATTCCTTTTCGATTTACAAAAACCTTATTATAATGATGATCACAGAAAAATCGGTCACCGATCTTTTTCGCATTTTTTGTAAGCGGTTCCTGACATACACAACAAAATATTTCCTGCAATTATTCCCTCCTTATAATATACTTTATATATATATAATGAAGTTATTTACAATTACTCTTTATATCTTTATCTAGTACAAGTATAACATAAATATTTATATTTTGCTGATTATTTTTACAATTGTTAGATAAAGAATACCCGCTTAAATGTGCCGGTTACATTATGCCCCATGCTGGTATTCTTTAGTATTAAATGATAATAACTGGATATTATTCCAGCCGCGATGGTTTTTCTTTACTAATAATACCATCTGTCCTGGTATATTGTATAAGACTTGCTTTTTCTGTTTGTATACAGATGTATTGCAATGCGGAAGAATTATCAGCTTTAAAGCATCTCATACCTTCCGGATCTATCCGAATTACATCTCCTTCTGTAACCGGAAATTCTTCTCCGTCAATATAAGCTGTCCCTGTTCCCTTTAAAATAATATAAACTTCTTCATTTCTTTTATGTGCATGGACAAAAGGAATACTTTTACCCGGCTGCAACTGATTAATTGATATCTCCGATCCTGTTAGCTCAAGGGAATCTTTTATTTCCGTTCTGGATATTTTAGATAAAGTTCCTGTCTTAATAACAGCGAAATTATTACCATTTTTCATATTCTCTATTCCTATAAAATATAATTAGTGTCTTGCAAATCACAAGTTACTAATTGCGCCTGATTAGTGACTTTTTATTTGCAAGCCACTAATTAATATCATAGTTGCTTTTCTTTTGCAAGTATATATAGTATATTTTTTTTATGATTAAGAAAATCAGGCGCTCAGCCTGTCCGGTTGCTTGTACACTCGATATTTTAGGCGACAAATGGACTTTACTTGTAATCCGTGATCTTTTTAGAGAATTTTCACATTATAATGATTTCCTAAAAGCACCAGAGAAAATTACAACAAATATACTTGCAGACCGCTTAAAAAAACTTGAACAGGAGAACCTGATTTATAAAAAGCCTTATCAGGATAATCCTGTAAGATATGAATATCACTTAACAAAACAGGGAGAAGACCTAAGACCGATATTTAAAGAAATACTGCACTGGGCGAATAAATATAAAGATGAAGTCATTAAAGGTAAAATCGAATCCGTTAATTAGAAAAAATAATCCGCAGTTTAATTAATTATTTTTTTAAATGCGATTGTTAAATAGTAATATACAGGTTATAAAAAACACATGCCGGAAATTACATTATCAGATATATCTTTATCTTTTGGCCCAAGAACCATATTTAATTCTATAAATTTTAGTATTTCAGACGGCCATAAAATAGCTTTAACAGGAGCAAACGGAAGCGGAAAAACAACATTAATGAAGCTCCTGTGCAAATTAACAAAAGCAGATTCCGGTTCTGTATCTATTGTAAAAAACACGAAGGTTTCATATCTTCCGCAGTCCGGTATTATTTACAAAGGAACAACATTATTCGAGGAAGTAGAAAAAGCTTTTAAAGAAATAAAAGAAATAATTGGGAAGATGGAGGAGATTGAAGAAAAACTCGCAGAAAAACCTAAAGACAATAAAGAGCTCTTAAACATCTATAACGAATTACAACAAACAGTAATTAATAGTGATTATTATATTCGCGACAAACAGATTGAAAAGATACTAACAGGCCTGGGATTTATGAAAGAAGACTTTTATAAATTATGCTCCGAGTTTTCTTCGGGTTGGCAGATGCGGATTGCGCTTGCAAAAGTCTTATTAGAAGATTCTGATATTATTCTTCTTGATGAGCCTACAAACTATCTGGATATAGAAGCAAGAGAATGGCTTGAAATTTTTTTAAATGATTTTAAGGGCGGAATGCTTATTGTTTCTCATGATAAGTACTTTCTTGATACTACTGTAAACAGCATAGCTGAAATTTATAATGGTAAAATCAATATATATAAAGGCAACTACTCTAAATACGAAAAACAGAGATCTGTAGAAATTAAGGGAATAATAGAAAAGTATAAAAAACAGCAGGAAGAAATTGAAAGAATAGAAAGTTTTATAAGACGATTCCGGTCCAAAGCAACAAAAGCCTCCCTTGTGCAAAGCAGAATAAAATACCTTGAAAAAATGGAAAGAATAGAAATTCCCGAAGGCCTTAAAAAAATACATTTTAAATTCCCCGATCCTCCGCATTGCGGTAAACTTGCATTCCGCGTAGATAATCTTTCTAAATCTTATAATGAAAATACTGTTTTTAAGAATTTAGATCTTGAACTGTCTTATGGAGAAAGACTTGCTCTTGCAGGCCCTAATGGCGCTGGTAAATCAACATTAATGAGAATCCTGGCTGGTATAGAAAAACCGGATTCGGGAAGTATTAAATATGGCTCTGATGTTTCTGCAGGTTATTTTTCACAGGAAACTATAGAAAATTTCTCAAATGGCTCTACAATAATAAAAGAACTTGAATCAGTTACCCCAATAGAAATTTATCCTCAATTAAGAAATATACTTGGCTCATTTTTATTTATTGGAGATGATATTTATAAATCACTTTCTGTATTAAGCGGAGGCGAAAAGAGCAGGATCGCATTATTAAAAATCCTTTTGCATCCTATGAACCTTTTATTTCTTGACGAACCAACAAATCACCTTGACATGGAATCAAAAAATGTTCTCCTGGATTCACTTAATAATTTTAAAGGGACTTTAGTATTTGTATCTCATGACCATTATTTTATAGATACACTTGCTACAAAAATACTCGAATTAAACAACAAAGAATGCAGGCTTTACTATGGAGATTATTCTTACTATTTATGGAAAAAAGAACAGGAAAAATCCGAAAACCCGGAAAATTCTAAAGAAACAGAACAGCCTGAAAAATTGCAGAAGGGAAAACAAATCAGGACTAAATCCAAAGAACTTAAATCAAGAATAAAAAAACTTAAGAATAGAGAAGAAGCAATTTTACTACAACTTGATGAGATAGATGAAGAAAAAGATACTATCAATAAGTCCATGTCTTTGGAAGAAGTTTATACAGACGGAGAAAAAATACGCAAATTAAAAGAAAAACTAAGCGATTTAGAAAACAAGCAGAAAGATTTATCAGATGAATGGGAGAAAGTAGAAGAAGAGCTTAATGAGCTTAAGGAATATAATCGTAACGATAGTTGATATCAATATAAAATGAGAATAATATCTATCAAAGAGCAGCCACACTACTTTAATAGTTACAACACACTTATAATAAGCGGATAATAACTATAAAACTGTATTCTAATATATCGTTATCTTCTTCAAAGACGTCCAATGTCCCGGCTGACGGTTCCACCAATTTTAATACTATTTATTTATACGGATATAATTTCCTTTACTTCTGGCACCTTACTTCTTATTGCTGTTTCAATTCCATGGCTCAATGTCATCTGTGACATGGGACATGAACCACAGGCACCGGTCATTCTGACTTTTACAGTTCCATCTTCAGTTACATCAACAAGCTCAACATTACCCCCGTCGGCCATCAGCGACGGTCTGATTGATTCCAGTGCTTCTTCAATTTTTTTTCTCATTTTTCTCTCCCTTATTTATTTCTTTTATTTTACTTTTACAACCAGTCGTCTGATAATATTTCTCCCTGTAGACCTACTACAATCTGTTTAACAGGAACTTTTCTACTTGATTTGTCTAAAGCGCTTTTTGCTATTGCTGCTAAACCTCCACAACAGGGAACCTGCATGATCATTACTGTCAACGTATTAATCTTGGCATCTTCAAACCAGGATTTTATTTTCTCTTCATAAATATCCTGGCCATCATCAAGTTTCGGGCATGCTATTGCTATAGATTTTCCTTTCAGATAATCAGCATGAAAATTACCCATGGCAAAAGCAGTGCAATCGGCAGCCAGAACAACATCGGCTCCCTCATAATATGGGGCTGTTGGCATAATAAGGTGCAACTGAATCGGCCACTGCTTGAGCTGCGATAGTATGCTTCCTGTAGTTTCTACATTTCCTTCCTCTTTGTCCCTAAAATCCTGTGTACTTGACCCAGGACATCCTTCAAATTCCATCATCTTAATATCTCCTTTTTATTTTCTTCTTTCACTTTATATTTTTCTTCTATTTTTATTATAAATTCTTCATAACCGCGAGGAACATCCATAAACTCTTCTTCGACTACATTAAATTTAGAAAATAATTCCCCTACCTGATTTATATCAAGATTTCTATCCATCCAGGGATATAAAATCTCATCCTCTTTCTTAATATGTTCAGTAAGAAGCTCCCTGTAACCGTTTAGATGTTCAGCCACAATACTTTTGTCTTTTTTATCAATCCCGTCTATTACGGCTTTTACATGTGCCCGGCCAGTTTCATGATCGTCAAGCATGATTTTTAGAATATCCAAACTCTCATCAAAATATTTAAAGAGTATCTCCTCCTCTTTTGCATGATGATATCTATCTGCATAATTTCGTATAAATTCGACACTTTTAAGTATTAAGTTTCTCCCTTCTTCTGATTCTAAATCTAAATCT
>SDBV01002580.1_pt1 | contig 27014 bp, 45 predicted proteins | sample 2277081 | NCBI WGS metagenome assembly SDBV01 (sample SAMN10402039, study PRJNA504765) | marine sediment metagenome | isolation source: marine sediment core GS10_PC15, 223 cmbsf | place: Arctic Ocean: Southern Knipovich Ridge | collected 2010 | reverse complement strand
ACTTCAGCAATTAATGCTTCCATATCGCTGTTTTTCATCTTTTTTTGTTTATCATCCCAACTAAGTCCAAGAGTATCTGCTTTTGCTATCAGGTCTTTCTTAGTTAATGGCTGTTGTTTTGGTGCTTTTGGATTGAAATATTCTTTTAATTCGGACAGCCTAACATTTTGTATCATTTCTTTACTAATAGGATCAAAAATTTCACCGACTATATCGGTATCTTTTAATCTGCTCATTTTAAATCTCCTAAACAACGGGGCGGGGTTTAATCCGCCCCTGATTATTAATTATCCGCTTTCGTAAATGAACGCATCTACTGTTTCACTAGATTCGTTAGCGTCGGTTTCGTATCTTAATTGAACATAATCATAACTCAAGAGAGCTAGATTATCTTCAGGTAATCCAATGTCCACTATCAAATCACCGGCAGCAAAGTCAAGCTGTGCATCTGCAGTTGTTTTGTGTAACAAGTACATATGAGCATTGTCTTCTAAAGTACCTGAACCAATGTTTGCCTGCGCTCCGTCATTCGCTGTACTAAATGGAGATGTTGCACTTGCAGCTGTATCAGCACTATATGCCTGAAGCTCAATATAAAACAACTGCCCTGTTGCAATCGAAATAGCTGTTTTAGCCCAGACTGCTACCCGGAGTTTTCCGCCTGTTTTCCCGCCAACAAAAGCCATCTTTGTTGAATCAACTGAAGTAGAACTGGGTAATGTTTGACCATCACTAAGCATAGCATCTACTATGTTTTTTCCGTATCTATTTGCCATTATATCCCCCTTACCAGAGTGTGTTAGCTTCGGTTGATAAAAGATTGTTATCAATCATAATTGGTACGCCATTCCAAGAACTCTGGAACTTATGAAAGTCCGTTGTAATCGTATCGGTACTCAATTTTGAATCGCTTAAAACGTTTAGCATTCTGCGAGTTGCAGCATTCATAAACAATATTGTACTTCCGTCAGTATCAAATTCTACAGAATCAATCAATTCATCCATCTTTGCCGACGTTGGTCTTTCGCTCGTTGCGTCTTGAATCCTGTTATAGATTCCAATATCCTTAGTTGCTGTAGTTAAGAATGCTAATTTCCCGGTATGCTCTACTTGATAAACCACTTGAGATGTTGGTCCAGTTGTGCTTACAGTAATCGTTCTTTTTAATCCACCATTCAGCACTTCCGAACTCATTAGGTTTCCAGCAGCCGTTACGTTGGGATCAAACAAGATTCCACAACCATTGTTACCCGGTCTGAACTTAATCGCAAAGATACTCGAAGTTGAACCAGAATCTCCAGCTTGAGCATTTTGAATTGTCTTACCTGCAGCTACACCATATTGGTGAATACCAACAGGAGCTTTCGCATTGCCATGTGTTGAATCGGTTCCATAGAACAGTCCAACAGAAGCAGCTTGTCCAAAGGCTTCTTCATACGCAGGTTTTTCCTGAGTGAAATACGCCTCTGGTCCGCCCGGCCAATCTACTAAGAAATCAGCAGGTTCGGATTCTAATGTACCGATGATCTTTAAATTTGTTTCATGCAGATTAGAGTTTGTAGTAACAAGACTCTGAGAACCCCCAGCATCTCTCCACGAAAACGTTGGTAGAACGTCTAATCTTTTATGCTTATGCTTTATTAAATGTGAAGCAGGAATTGCTCCGCCTGCCATCAATAATCCTGATTTCTTAGTCAGTGACTCTATTGAAGGCACACCAGCCCAACCCTGTTCAACAGATAAAGCACGCAGTGTCATTTGTGCCATAATTACCGCCTTTAAGTTTTATTTAAATTTTCCTTTATAAGGACTGTTCACGACGTCTTTTTCACCTTTTCCGCCTTTCAGTTCGTCTTTTCCACCAGTACCATCTCCGAAGAATCCCAATCCTTCATGTTCCTTGAGCTTAGTGTCATTAGCAACCATAATATCATCATCTATAGAATTCCAATCAATCTTACCGTCTTTTTCTTCAGGTATTGTATATCCTGTTTTACATTTGGAAAAATCAACGTGATCTTTATTTTTGCCATGCCACTCTATGAACTTTGTGCGAGTTATCTTCTTACCATCAACCAACAATTTCTCGTTAGTATCAAAGTAAGTTTTTAACTTGTCGTAATCTTCGTGTTTCGTATCTGTGAGGATTTTATCCTTTTCAGCTTTAATCGTTTCCACTTCTCGTTCAAGCTCTTGGATTTTAGTTTGGCGCGTTTTTGATTCTTTGTATAAATCATTAACCGATGTTTCTTTTTCTGTAATCGTTGTTTCAAGACCGCTTACTGTGGTTTCGTGTTTTTCTAACGCCTTCTCAATCCCTTTTAAGGCGGATTCAACCTTGACCGGTATTTTATTGTCTTCTTGGTCATACGCTGCTCGTATCTGAGCTATTTCTTGCTTCATCTGAAGTCCTTCGTTTTATTATTAAAGTTTTTCGGCTGTTTTGGTTATAGACGCAACCATTTTTGCTTTATCTAAAAAGATTTCTTCTTCTTCCCACCACTTTGAATTTGGTTTACCTTCGTTTTCAACAGAAGACACATTAACAATAAAGCCTTTGTCTCCTACCCTTCTAAATGAAACTCTATCCACCTTTTTAGCCATAAAATCGCCTATGTAGTATGAATTATAATAAGGATAGCCAGCGTTCCCCCGCTCCCTATATAAACTTAAATCTTATGTGAATTTAACAAATCTTTTATAAATGTAAAACAATATTACATATTTATTTTAAACACAACCTTACTTGAGGTCTTTTTTACTTTCTTATCTAAAATCTTATTCACATCTTTAAAAAACATCTTCTCAACTGATGGTGCAAAAGGCCAGTTTCCCTTGTCGTTTGCGACTTCTCTATTCTTTCCACGATCCGAAGCGTTCCAAGTTAATTTCTGTGCAGATTTTGGATTAATCCATCCAACCGGGATAGTATCATCCGTTGCTTCATCTACCTTAAATAATAGACTGTGCATCATTTTACCCGACTTGAATAAATCTACCTTGCCACCCCCGCCTTGAACTTCTTTTTTATATCCTTTCGAATATGGTTTAAACTGTTTGTCTCGAACATCCTTACCTCTAAGGACAGTGTTCGCGAATACTTTGTCAATGACCTTCTTGGCGAATCGAATTAAATTAACCCTGCCGATGTGTACTGTTTGTGCTATTGGTTTTGCTTTAGGCATTAACTACCCATCCTCTTTCTTTTATTTCAATTTCTGCTATATCTAAAGCCTGCTCAAAGGTTGTTGCACTAAATGGTTTATCAAAAGACCGACCATCTAATGTAAGTACATCTATAGAATACATTAATTGTTTACCACCACAATATCCACACACAATTGAAACAGTAATTCCTTTTTTCCCAATAGCTTCAAATCTACTCAATAAACTATTCATATTTCTTTCTCTTGCTTTATTTCATTGTTGATGTTTAAAAATCCACAAACAATATTAACTAAATATTCTACCAAATAAGCATAACATTCTTCTGATTTTTCTTCGCCTATGTAGTTAAATATGTAATCAGCGGCATGAGTACATTCGTGAGCAATTGCACCATAAGTTAATTTGTTTAGTTTTCGCTTTCTATTAAAGACCAAATAAACCCATCTTCCATTTTTATAAATCATAGGGTGTCCCCTCAACCAATTTCCTTTCATGCTAAATCCCAAATCTCTCTGATTGCCCGGGTGTCTCTGCCAAATCCCACAAATGACGACAATTGAAGCCGCCGCCCACCACTAAAACCTCCGATCCGAAGCGAGCGATTATCTCGTCTCTTGTAAGTTCCTCTGCTCCAAGCATTTCATTACAAATGTCGCGGGTTTTTTCATCTTGTGGACCAACGTAAACATATAAAGTATCATCCGGCATTTCATCCATCATTGCTGTTTTAACTCCTCTTTCGTATGTACTTAATGATGTATCGATCAAAGTGTTAATCTGTGCTTCTGATAGATTGCTCTGTACTCCGGTCACAAGATTGTTCATTATTGTTTTCTGGTTCCACACTCCAGTGATTGAAGCGTTAAAGATTTCATTCTGAATAGCGCCTATCTCAAACTTAGCAACCGCAACCCACTCAGCACGTTTAACCGCTTTCAACGCTCTCAATGTAACTTCTGACACTGCCGCAAACTTTGGAGCCCCTAAAAGAATCTTATCGTAAGCCAACATCAACTTATCAATATCACCGCTGAAGTTTAACTCATTCATAACAAACGATTCCATCCCGGTAGCGATTGCAGTTCTAAGTTGATCGGCTGTAAGAGTGTCTTTTAACCTGACAAAGAACTGCACCGCTTTTAATCTCATTCGATCAAGAGCTATGATAAATTTCTTTTGTGTACTGTCTATGAATGGCAAGTGTGGCATTTTATCCCATTATGTTTGGCTTGACTCTAATTATCTTACTCTTTTTGCCCTGAACAATCCCACGACCTTGTAAATGCCTGTGCCAATCAACCATTTTATTAACTCGCATTCGTATTAAGTCAGACTGCGAACGCCCTGATAAAACAGCGATGTCGTATGGCATTAGGTTCATTTCTTTTTGGGCAACTCACAATCTTTACAAAAGTTTTCTAATACTTCAGCAGTAAGTAGTTCAGGGAAGTTCTCCTTGTCTTTTACTGGCACTACGTGAATCCACGCAACGCCCTTTACAATATGTACTGTCTTTAATCCACAGACATCGCCTTCGTCAAGGTAGTTTCCCGTTTCATCGTGAACTATTTTAATTAGTGCTTTTTTATACTTCATTTTTGCTCCTTATGGTATTTCGTTTAATAAATCTGTTAATCTTTGCTCTTCGGTTACTTCCGGTTCCGTTGTTCCCATTGCCTTGTTTCTGTCTATTATATCTTCTTGTACTTTCTCAAGTCGTTTTTCAGGATCTTTAATCTTAATCGCATAGTCTGGATTTTCTCGCAAGTAAATCTCGGCTTCGCTTATTAGTCCATGTTTAAGTTCGTATTCGTCTTTGTCTCTCTGTTCCGCAACTGTTAAAATTTCTTCTGTTTCGGTATAGTCAATTACTTGTTTTGCAGGCAATTCTTTTTTCATATCCACAGCCCAAATAATAGTTTCTATATCATATATTTCATCTTCATTGTTGCGCCAGCTTACGACATCCCCTCTTTTTTCATCTTGCAGCTCCCTGTTGCGTTCTTTTTTAGCAACGCCACTTTCGGGATTAGTGTCATCTTCTAAGAATCCATGCGGTAGATGATAGTTCAAAGCAACCGATCTAATCTTATACTTGAGAGCTGCGGTGACTGATTGTAGTGTGTCGGGTGGTGAATGAATTTCATACGTTGCGTCTGTGGGTAGATACCCGATAACATTTGGTCCTTTCTTAAATTTGTTTTGGTCTTTTTTATCTATTCCGGTTACAATGGCGTCCCCATAGCTTTGATATATAACATTAGCGCTTTGCGCCGTACCTAAAACATTAATAGATTCATTCATTGAGATAATATCGTTAGCGGGATCGATGTCTATAAACGACAACGTCGGCTTTGCTTTAAATGCCCAAACTATCGGAACTATTCCGTATGGATTAAGGTGGTCTTCATATACCTGAAATTCATCAGAAGCAGGTTCGTTTGTTCTGCGATTATAGACTACATAATTAACCGCATCAATATAAACCCACAATTCAGGAACATTGCTTCTTACTTCCGCCCTTGCCATTAATGGATACGACACACCAATCGGAATCATCGGGTCTCTCCCAAACGCCGGCTCAAAGTCTACCAATATGTCATAATCAAAGACGTTAGTAGTCACATCTTTTAAAGTCTTTTTTCTAAGTGTAGGCTTTATTCCTATCAGCCTTAATAAATTAGTCTGTTTTTCGGAATCGTGCATCATTTCGTTTTTAAACTTCGTTGCCTCAATATATTCAGTCGAGGGTTCTTGTTCTTTGCCTGCATCGTTGAAGAAAGTCCTTAATGGCTCAACGGAATAAACTAAACTAATACGGTCAATGATTCTTTTGGTAACATTGTTATTATCAATGGGAACTTCTTTAATTGCCTGTGTATTCATAAACAATTTAGTGTATTGTTCTGTCCTGCCCTTTCCGTAATCATCCGCCTTGTCACGCATTGCATCCCATTCAGTCTTTGCGGATTGTTTTGCTAATAGCTTTGTATGCTTAATCTTTTCAATTATTGGTGAGTTTATATCTATCATGCTATTCCCTTATAATTCTGTATATCCTACATAATCGCCTTTTATTGGATGTTTGTAATGTTGTTTGTAGCCTATTGCGTCAGTTATATGTTCAACGTTGTCAGTTTTATCTATTCCGTCACCCTTACGTTGCGTTTGTTCAAAAGAATCTACGATAGTAGGACACTTTACCGGATTAATGTGAATATGGTTTTTGTTGTCATTTTCCCAGTCACACAATCTTTTGTTGGTTGCATTGATTCTTTCTCTTATGGGTGGATTGGCTGATTTCACTTGCTTAACTATTTGCCATCCTTCTTTGTTATACTCTATACTCAATATTCTTTCAATTATTTGATAATCCGATTCCTTGCTTTTTGTACTTCCGTGTTTGCCAGTAGCGTCTCCATAAATTGTTAATTCTTTGTTTATATGATCTTTAAATCTGTCTCTAAACTCTATTGCCGCATACTCTGTGCGAGTGTCCCCTTCTATTACAATTTCATTAAAATAATGGTCGTCCCCATCTTTTTCATGGCAAAGCGCCCAGCTCATTGGATTGATATTAAAATCACATTCTAAACTAATTGGTAATTCGGGATTATATTCTGGATATGGTTCCGCACAGTGGATGTCATACTTAAACGAGCCATAAGCTTTGCCTGTTATAGAAGCTGCATAATCGATGTCAATCTCTGCTGCCACATCTTCAGGCGGTCTACGCAATTTTTGTTCTTCATACCAAACTTTGTCTTTTAGTGGATGAACCTTCCAATGCAATCTAAGTTTTTTTATTTTACCGGCTTTGTTTGACCGAAGTCTAAAGAATTGATTGTTACGACCCCAGGCAGAACTTAACGCTAATCGACAATTAGTAACATCAGAAGTAGACTGCCACGCCATTCTATCAGTGTTTTTCCACTTTGCAAATTCATCATACAACACTGCCTTTGCTCTACCACCAGAGCCAAATACATCATTGTTAGCCTCGCCTTGAATAAAACTATTAGTTTCCGGATTAATTAAGCGCATGTAATTGTCATGCGCTCGTTTATTGAAACCTAACGGCATTAACCATGACGGCTGCCTGTATAACTGATAGCGGAGTTTTGGGTATAAAGCCGACATTATTCCCGGCTTATCAACGTATTCTTCTTTCCGGGACCCCAGTAAAAAATCATTGCCAACGCCACCGAATAAGAAGAACCACAAGAATATAGTTAATACCATCCAGCTTGCGCCCATATCACGAGACTTCTCAGTTAATAAATCTTTACCGATATTTATATGATCCACAACTTTCATTATATATTCGTCTTGATAGTCAAACGTAAGGAATGCCATGTTTTGATTAGAAAAGCCCAATTTGTCATAAATGTCCCCCTTAGCGTCATAAATCCAACAAAAAGTATTGATCCAGAATAAAATATCTTTCTTAACAATCTCCCTAATTGCAGATTGGAATTGTTTATCCCCCCTTGCCCTTGATAATATTTCAGCCCGGAAGACAAAGTTATCACTGGCTTTGTTGGGATATTGCATCTTTTACATAGGCTTCAGGATCGTTGCCCTCAAAATCTTCGCGTTCGTCTACAAGAATGCTTCTGTCTGTGAACATTGCTAAATGCCTACCGATTAATTCAGTACAACCCTTTACATCGATAATCTTATATTCTACACTTTTATCTGGAAACCACTTTATACCAACAATACATTTAGCCGTATCTTCGTCAAGTTCATGGGGAAGTTTTAACTTTCCGTTCTTCTTGTAGAGCCTACGCACATCAAATTCTTGACCCTGCATTAATCGTTTTATTGTCTTTGCTGCGCTTGCTTCGTACTTTTCAAGAAGCCCTTTTACTCTTGTTGCAATCTTGTTGTCGTCAGTTAAGGCCTTTGCATTGCGGTTAATCGTTTCGGGCTTCATGTTTCCGGTGTTGTATGCGCGTCTATACGCTTCAGACGCATTGCCTGTTGCAACAAACTCTATGCAGAATATTTCTTGTTTGGGTGTTAGCATTCTTGGGTTTCTAAACTAAATATTGTTTTGTCGATTTCATTAGCAATCTTCCAATACGCATTATACACAGAACCAAATACATTGACACAGCTTTTTTCCCTACGATTTTCTATGTTTTTCGCCCATACATTATAAGGGATTAATCTGTTTTTCAAATCTTTAATTTTTGCCAGTGCGTTGTCTTTAGGACTAATAGAACCAGAAGATATATTTGTTAATCCCGAATCTTTGAATTTAGATATTAAACGTTTTTCTAACTTAAAGGCTTCTGATTCATTTAAAGAGTTGCGAAAGATAACTTCTTTAACCTTAAACCCCGCATTAATAATCTCGCCAATTCTGTTTGTCTTTATTTTGTTTACGGAACCGCCCCTATAGTATTCAGCAACATGACTCTTTATTCTGCTCCCGGTACCTTTGCCAATATAAAAAATGTTCTCATCTCTTGGATCAATTAAAAAATAGACATAATACTTCTTGTAGATGTCTATTCTTTTTGGTGTAAGTTTTTCAGCAGCCATTTTAATTGTAGTAAACTGCGGGAATTTAAAAAGGAAAGAGTATTAATGTATAATATTATTTTAGAATAATGTTTGTTGGTTCTTAACTATGTTAAATCTCTTTTCTGCTGATAACCAATAGTCTAAACAGATGTCCACGTTTTGCCCAAGTGTATTTTTAATATGCAACTTCTTGAAACATTAAACATTTTAGCTATTTTATATTGCGACAGATTGTCATTCAATAGTTGTTTAATCTCACCAACTTTTCCAGGATTTAATTTTGCCCTCCCGTTTCTTATTCCTGTATTATTAACTAATCCTATTTTAAATGCGTGTCTTACATTTTCAGTATGGGTACACCATTCAAGGTTACTTAAATCGTTATCTGTTTTAATTCCATTTATATGATTAATCTCAGGTTTTTTATCAGGATTAGGAATGAAGGTATGTGCTAATAATCTATGTACCCTTTGCGGTTTTGATTTGTTATTATAAGAAATAGAAATCATATAATACCCAGTACTACTGATATACTGAGACTTGATTGCCATTGTTTTAATGTTTCTTATAATACCTTCTCTGCTTATTTCATATCTTGGATGTTCTTTTATTTGTTTATATTTCATGGATAAAGTTACACGCATATAACAACAATTACAACCCTATTGTGTGTCTATAAATTGAATGTCTACGCCCTCTCTAAACATGTTCCCTTGATTAAAATAGTTCAACACTCTTTTTTTACCCGCATTAAAATAATCTTTGTCAATTTCATAAGCAGTTATTGGATGTCCCATTTCTATTGAAGCAATTACAGAACTCATTGAGCCTGCATGAGTGTCTAAGATTTTATCGCCTTCTTTGGCATAGTTTTTGAGTAACCATTTATATAATATAATTGGTTTTTGAGTTGGATGGATTCTTTCTTTTCTTTGTGGGTGGTAAGAAAATATTTTAGAAACTGTACCAAGCCCTTCTGATATAAACGCATATTCAGCCATAGACATAGTAAATTTTTCAGATATTGTTAATTTTCTCCAAATAACAAACCCCATATGCTCAGGTAATAAAAAGTTATTTGCTCCCCATATAATCTGGTTCTTTGATATTCTAAATAAGTTATTGAAATATTCTTTTGTTGGCTTTTTCCAATTAGGGAAAGTAAAATCTTTTTTATCGCCATATCCTGCTTTATAATGATTGGTTCTCATGTCTTTTGTTGGTGAATGATTGTCTCTAAATGGCGGGTCTATAATCGCCAGATCAAATTGATTGTCTTTCATGTCTCGCATAGCGGGGAGGCAGTCGGAATTGTGGACTATGTTAATCATATCTCCTCTATTGCCTTTTCGATACTTCCATTGGTGCATTACATTGTGAAAATAGCAGGATAGGCAGGAATTAAACCTACGTCTTTTGTGTTGGCGAGTGTTCTAATCCTTGAACTAATATCTCTCGTTACCTCAAATGTTCTCCTTGAACTACTATCCTGCATTATTTCATCCATCCATTCTGTCTAATCGTTGCCAAATCTCGGTTAAATCAGCAATAATACATTCTTTCAAATCGTCGTGTAATCGCATAAGAAATCCCATCAAAAACATTTCATTCTTTAGTTTTTTAGCATATTTTTTAATGTCGTCGTCAGTTTCTATTGGATAAAATTCTTCTTTTTCTAAATCATAATATCCAAACTTTGATGTTTCTGTGTTTGTTTCTACTACTTTGTTTGTTTTCATTCTTTACTCCTTATAAATAATTTTAACAAATTTTAACGGAACACCAACCATGTTCTTACCATCCTTTCCAAGCCCAACGGTTTGACATCCGTTTTCATCGCACCGGTAAGAATCAAAATCATCATCGCCTTTCATTTCTCTTGGTTTAAACATTTTAGAGCAGTTTGGACACTTGTATTCATAATGATTGATAACTCTTTTTTTAGGTTGATCTGTTTTGCCTGTGTACTTATCCCAAAACAAACCCTGATAACCATTTTGAATAGAATAATCAATTACCCACTTTATTTTTTCAATAGATTCAGAATTAAATTTTTTCACTAACGAATCAAACGTAGCTTTAACTATTATTGGTTTTTTCTTTTCTATTCTATAATTCAACCAAGTGATAAACTCTTCTCTTTTATTTTCATTCTTAACATTATTAACATTATTGTTTGTGTTACTTGGATGTGGTTTTGTTGTGGCTTTGCTGTTTGTTGGTTGTTTGTTGGTTGTTACTTTGTAGCTATCAGGGTCTTGATATGTGTTGTAATTACATATAGTTATAACAGAGTATTGGTTGCTACTTTTAATGTCAATATTGCCTAATTTTTCTAATCTTTTCATAATTGTATATATCGTTGATCCATCAATAAACAATTCTTCTTCTGCTTTAAACCTACCAAACAAGAACTGACCTCTTTTAACCTTAACAGTTTTTTCTCCCCGGCCAACCTTTAATGAAATAAACCTATCTTTATGATTAGCTTTACATAAGCACCACACCCATATTTTTAATAATTTTTGTGATGCGAAGACCTCGCTGTCTAATATTGATCGACTAAGCAAGACATAGGTATTGCTAGCCATTTCGTTTTTTTTGTTTAAGTTTCTTTGAAATGTTTTTAAACATATCATCAACAATTTTTATATGATTAACCTTGTTAGATAGAAAATCTTCTAATGCAGAAGCAACTACCTCGCTTACATGTGTTAGTTTAAATTTTCTAAATCCATTAGTTATTCGATATAAATCATTAGCCATAAAACCTATTTCATAGAGGGTTTTAATTAATTTAGCTTCATTGTCTTTTTTGTTCAAATGTTCCGATTCGTGACAATCAGAACATAACGTAACTAAAATATGATTAGGATAATTCCAAGGGTCTTTATTCCCTTCATAATATTTATGATGTACGTGAAGCGTGCTTTCGGTGTCAAAGCATATTTGGCATGAAAATTCATCGCGTTCTAATATTTCTAATCGTTTTTTTTGCCAACGTGGGTCTTTGAACTTTTCGGAATACTTGCTCATATTAATACCTAAAGTACACCCTTCAGACTGATAACGCCCTCTTTGGTAGAGGTTAAGGTTGCCGGATAACCGGAATCCAAAGGGTGAATTATTAAGTTTAAATACGTTATCATGTAGTTAATATACGAATAATTATCCAATAATAAAATAGTTATCGTTTCCTTTCCGCACACTCTTTCGCGATCAAGATAGTTCCAATCAGCAATATTGCGAAGAAGCAAAAGGCTCCGATGTAGGTTAAAAGTGTTTGCATGTTATTTACTAATTTTTACATCATATACTTCTTTATATTTTTCATAAATATCGACATGGCTAACCATAGAACCAAAAACGCCACTATCAATCATCATTTTAATTACATTCTTCTCTGTTTTATTCATATCAAGAAATTCCCAGGTATAATTCGTCTTTTTAATTTTCATGCTACTTCCTCTTTAGTCTAAGTAAAATATTCTTGTCAATTCCAAAGAATCTTAACAATGGTCTGAATCCTGTAATCATTTTCCAAGTGGTACAATTAATTCGTTTTTCATTAACTATATTGAATCCGGCTTCGTCAATTAAGTGGCACAGTTCATTATAGCTGAACTCATGGAAATGAAGTTCTTTGTTACGCATCCATTTAGGGCGGTTGATTGGCGTTGAGAGATAAACAAACCCTTTTTTGCTAACATTGTTTTTTAAATAAGTCATAAATATAAGTGCATTTTCTATATGTTCTATCACTTCAAACGCAAAGGTATTTTTATAAACTTTACCTTCCCTACCGTATCGCCAATTCAAATCATGCGTTGTATTATCAATTTTGTCAACAGCAAAAATAACACTGTCTAAAATATCTGTAAAGGTAGTTCTGTCTCCACAGTCTAAGCACGTTCCTCCTATCTCAAATTGCTTTAACCACTCATTTGTTAATTCCCAACGTCTTTGATGGCGTGGATTAGAATTGTATTCTTTAGTTATTTCGTGTCGTGGTTTCATTTTACAAACCAAGAATAATATATGATAGAACAAAATACTGTTGTAAAAACACCTGCTAAAATAGGATATTCAAAACACAAAAAAATGATACTCAGTCCTATTGTAACAATAACACACATTACAACTATGCCTAATATTAATATTCCAAACTTTTTTAATATTTTCATATTATGCTCCTCTTTGGTCTAATTATAAGGATAGCCACCTCTATCAGAATCATCATAAAAACTACCAACAACTGCAATAATACCTATAAACAACATTAATCCGCAAAATGTAAGAAAAACTATCTCAAATATAGAAATACCATCCATTAATATATTTGCCCAAAAATCACTTATTATCTGTTTCATGCTTGTGTATCCTTTTCTTTATAAGTCCTATAAATTTGACGGAATCTGCCTAACGTCATTACCGTTGCATAAATTATCAAAAAATACGAGAAGTCCCACCTAAACAAAGCAAATATTGTAATAACATTCATTGAATCGGGGTAACGGAATAATGATTGGATAAATCCTCGCCTTTTTATTTCTAATTTACCAGATGGGAACATTTCAAGCTTTAAACTAAATAAACCGGCTAACATTCCCAAAACGATATTACCAGTACCAACCAAAATTCCTAAAACTATATTACCAGCACCAATTCCTAAACCGAAGTATATTAAGGGAATTATTATTATATGACCAATTAGGTCTAAATATTCACCACTTTTACTTTGTTGATTATTCCATCTTGCCACTTCTCCATCTGAACAATCTAAAATATAGCCAATCTGCAAGAACAAACTTCCTGCTATAAATTGACCATACCCAAACAAAATACATCCAATCAAACCAAATATTCCTTGTAAAATAGTAACCTGATTCGCAGAAATTGGAGTTCTTACGAAAAACCAAGTGAAGTAAATAGATATTGGCCTTCCAACCCATCGTGCATAGGGTTCTGTCTCTACTTTTTTTCTACAAATTAATTTCAGATTTTTAATTGTTGGATTCATTTACCACTCGCCAATGGCTACCGAAACCATAAGCATAATAAAAAAACCTAATGATAACCACGCCGTGATTCTAATTTTTAATTCGAGGTTATCATCTCCAAACAAAGTTATTTTTTTCGTTTTTTCCATTTTATTTTCCTTGCTTTTTAAGTTGTTAATTTTGTTTGCGTTATTTATTTTTTTTATATTCATTGTTTAAACTCTTTTTTAGTCATTACTACCTCTTATGGCTTTGGTGTGGATGTTGTTATTCTATTGTCCTCAAATGGTACAGACTGTCCACAAATTTTACACACTCTTGCAGTTAAAGTATTGTCTGGAATACAAATATGATTTAAGAACTTTTCATTTTGTTTTTGACATTCTTTACAAATATTGCCTATATATTTTCCACATTGCTTACAACCTCTTTCTTCTACTGCGGAAGTGATTAGAACCTTTAGTCCACCTATGAATTTTTTATATCCTGAACTATGTATAGGGACAAGTCCGCTATAATTTGTTTCTTTACAACTCATCCACATTTTCGCAAATTCTTCTATATTAAATTCATCCATTTTTAAATTCCTTTAGCTTTTTAGTTAAATAATATTTGATTAAACCTAAATCGGAAGATCCAACCTTGACAAGAATTTCCGTATTTCTTTTTCATCCTTGTCAAAACAAAAATCAAACATTTCTCCAGTTTCTATGGCATCTAAAGTTTTATGGAATGTAGCAATCTTCTCTGTTTTCAAACTTTGTATTCTATATCTAAATTTTATTTCTCTCATTTCTCCTCCTTTTTCTTTAGCCACTCTTGATGTTCCCATCTCATCTTAACAAACGAAAATATAACGTATGCTATAACGCAAAGGAAAAACCAAGTTGTAATTGTTCTCATCATTCCTTTACTCCATAGTGCTGCCAAAAGTGATTGGGAAACTCAGGGGTTTCAAGCCCAGCCTCTCCCAAAACTCTGAATATTTCATCTATAATCTCGCAAGCCTCCTTATTCGACAAATCTGCTGTGCTTGTTTTTTTGAACATATCGAACATAATAACGTGGTAAATGTCGTATTTTACAGTGTGCTTGGTCCACGATATTTGAACTTTGGTATTAAACAGCGTTGAAGTGTAGTACAATCCTGCGTTATTTAACTCTATTGCTATGTTTTGGAACCATAAATGTAGGGCATTGTTTAAAAGATTCGACCGCTTTTCAGATACCCTGTCAAGTTTCACTATCCATTTATTATTAATAGCGTTTTTAACCTTGTCTTTGAATCGGAACTGTTCGCCGGTATATTTTAAGTTATATATCATTTATGTTTAGTTTGCCTTAAATATTCAATAATATGGCCAGTAACACCACGATGCAAATATGCTTTTTCTACAGTTTTAATATCCGCTTCTATTTGAGCATTTAATAAATCCCTAATATCATTCGCAAATTCCCAATATTTGTCTGAATTTTCAATTATTTCATCTGTATTCAAACTCCACTTCATAAAGAACATTTTTTTATCCATATCCATTAGAATATTTCTCCCTGATTACCCGAAACATAAACAGGGTTCGCCGTATTCCCACTAATTTTACACTTGCGCTGTAATGTCTCAGATAACACTTTTTTGTTTATCAAAGAATTGACACGACCGCAAACGCTTGATCCACGAATGCCAGTACCTTCTTCTATTTCTCTGCGAGTCAAGGCTTTATTTCCGGTGCGTAAAAGGTAATCCACTATGTCAAATTCTTGAGCGTTTATTGTACCGTTAGCTTTTAATTCTCGATGAATCTGTATTGATGTTGATCTAACACTCATAATGTTGACTCATATTGTTTAACAAGAACGCTAAACAACTTCAATCGTTCACAAAGAATGTCTATTGTTTCTTGTTTTCTTTGGACATTAGATATTAACAATTCTGTTTTTGAGGGAAATTCTCCACAATAACTAACAAAATCAACGTAGTCTAACTCCGCTAAATACATTTGTCCTGTTACTTGCCATACATATTGAGGGTCAAATCCACGTTCCAGTGTTTCATAATGAGTATTCCACTTAGGACATTTAATCTCAATTCCGCCTTTGTTTACCAAACCATCTGGACTTGTTGCAAATTCACCATCAATAAATATTCCACCATTTTTAACAAGCTGGAATGTTTTATTTTCGTATTTCTTACGAGCAACCGGTTCTAAGCGACTACCACGTTCCATTTCAAAACTCACAAACGTTTCTATTCTTTTATCGGTTTTACGTTCTAGTGCAACCCGTAAAGCATATTTCTTTGCACCCTCTCCCCATTTAGCGTTTACATATTCGCCCTTTGTAAATGCCATTACATCGCCAAAATGAGATGAAGTTATTTTGCCAAGCCTGAGATTAAACCACTCCTCAGAACCTTGCTCAATATCGTGATATTCACTCATCACTTAACTCAGATTCAATATTTTCTTTAATCGTAGTGAGGTAATCAATCGTTAAGGTTCCATCGTCAGACGCGGTTTTCATTTCTTTTTGATATTTTTCTTGGAATTTTTGCGGTTCATCCCGAAGCAAGTCATTTATTTTGTTGTGCATTAATTGTTCTTCTGTTAAATCGTCTGGATCAGCAACTATTTTAATCGCCTTAAATTCGTTTGCTCCATATATATCAGAAGCAATCCCTATTTCAGAAGCACACTTTTTCAAAGCGTCAGTGGTTGCAGCCTTTAAATCATTACCCAAATCAAGCATTACATCACTATCTTTTTTATATTTAATGTCTGCTCTGCCAAACTGCATTTTAACAAGTTGTCTTTCTTTAATTCTACAAGTTAATTTGCCCAACACTCGCACTTGTTGTTTGTCATATTCAAATTTTATTACTTCAAAATCCCAATCCCAACCAAACATTAAATTCAAAACTTTTTTAATGTATATGCCTGTAACATATTTCCATTTACCGCCACCCTTTGCGGGTCTTTCGTATATGTGAGATTCGGGTGTTTCTTTAAACAACATACCAAGCTGATTTGCATTCAAAGAATTGTTGTCAACTAAAGCCAATTCTCTTTCGGTTACTTCTATTATTTTATCGCTCATTGATCTCTCCTATATATATAATTGATTTTCGTGGATGTACTCTTGAATCCAAGCGCTCTCGTTTATGCTAATTGTTTCAAGTTCTTCATCCGTCAATTCTCTGCCATCAATTTCAGCTGAAACTATATAAGCATCACAAAAATCGGGAAAATCGTTCGGATTAATATTCTCGATTACAATATTTTCTAAATGTTCAATATTGAAACTTAATATTTTAGATAATACAACCATTGATCTCTCCTTTTATTTAATCAAACAATTCTGATTGTTCGACGTCTAAAATTTTTACAATAATTTGTTTAATAATCGCAGGAATTGTGCGCCCGCTGACTTCGTTAATCCAATAAGACAAGGACGGTTTACTAATTAAACTTAGGCTCTCTTTTTGCAGTTCTGTATTGATTTTCTTTTTAAGCCAAGTGTGCTTAATTCCACGATCTTTTAAATATTTCTTTAATTTTAATTTTTGCATTAGTTTTTATTATCCTTAAACCATTGATCTCGCATTTTTATACATTTGTCAAAATCGCCCTTTCCGCTGTATCGGAAAACCATCCTATTTAGGAAGTGTAATTCATAAAGAATAAAGCCATCCCTGCCTTTCTTAACTTTTTGAATAAATGTAATAAATTCAGGAACCGGGACTTTGGTTGTTTTGGTGGCAGCATTGCTTTCTTCCAAGCCTTTTATGAATTTCCAATAACGATCATTTTGTTCCTTGAGAGTAATTTCACCTTTCTGATGTTGAACATTGAGTTGCATTGCTTTGTCGCAAATACGAACCTTGTCTCGTTTAGTCAACATTATGAATAACCCCACAATCGAAACATTGTCCACCTGTTAAATCCTTGTCCGAGTTGTTATGGTTGGTTTCTTTCAAACATCTTTCTTGCATTTGACTTTGGCAGTCTTCATCACAATAATGAATCTTGCCATTAATAACTATATAAGCATCAACCTTTCTTTCCATTTCTTCAATCTGTTCTGTGATATTATTATCACAATAATTGCAAAACATGAAAGACTTAATCATTTTTACTCCTATAATTTATCAAAGGCAGTTTGCAAACTGTCAATTCTTGCATTTATATATTCTATAAATAACTGAGTGTCATCAAAAGTATAAGACTCGCCGTTTGACTCAATGCGAACATAACTTGAATGTTTAACATCTGATACTAATCTTTTGTAAACTCCAAGTTGATTGTCAATTTTATTTGCGCTACCTAAGGTTTTTATATTCATTAATCTCTCCATTTGTTAATTAAAGTTAACAGTAAAAACATTAACATGCAACTATTAAAAAAAATAGGCGTAACCGAAGCCACGCCTATGCGTAAACAGATACTTCACGGAGAGATCGGTAGGCTGTTTACATTTTAATTATTTTCTTTTATTATATGCTCTTGCACCACTCCATTAAATTCTAATTGTTTTGCAAGAAACTGCATTAAGGTTGCATTGTTTACGCTGTCAAGAAGTGCTTTTCTTGTTTGTTGCATAAGAAACTTATCAAACTTTTCATCTCGTTTTTCAATTCGTTCTTCCATGAGGGTATTTCTATCTTCAAGAACCGATATTGATTTGGTTTGTATTCCTTCTGATTTAGATTGGGCCATAAGCATAAAAACAATAGACAGTATACCACCCATACCAACCAATCTTATCATCCAAACTACAAACCCATTCTCGCCTATTTTCATTTCGTATCCTTAGTTAATTATTCCGTATAACTGTTTCATTCTTACTCGGATAAACCTGAGCGTGGCCATGAATGCCCGGCGCATCTCTGTTTTCGTGAATATATAAAGTTGGCTTACTTGGTCTGTCTAAATCATATTTAATGTATTTGCAAAATTCTTTCAGCTTTTTTTGCTGATCGACAGTGAAAAGAATTAAGCCACCACCGGATTCTATTCTAAAATCAAAAGCACAGTAATTTCCGTGCGTAGGTGAATCATCACGATAAATACAAGTAATAAAAATTTCTATCCCAAAATTGCCTATACAAAATCCATCAAGAGCATATCCAACAATTTGCAATCTCTTATCGAGACGAATAAATTCTAATTCTAATTTTGCTGTTTTAAATTTCATAATTATAACCGGTAACAAATTAATTAATTTCGACCAGTCAACTCATTACCGGCTATCTTCAATTTTTATATTTCCCTTCTTCCGTGTCCGGGGTTGGCATCTACGGAACCCCAAATACCCCACAAAGCACCGGCAGATCCAACTATAATATAAATTGAATCGCTCAATTCTGCCAGACCAACTTCAACACCAAACACTTTCAACAAACCAACGGCTAATACAGCTATAGCACCTTGTATTCTTTTATGCGACAATATTCTAAACAATTTCCTTGTTTTCATTTGTTACTCCATTTTACTTTTACTGTGTTAAATTTAGGAATCTCTGCAACCGATCCTTTGAATTGATAATATGTAATAGAATGTGTATATTGACGAGCTTTATCATCAGGCGTTTTCTCTGAAGCATTTTCTTCTAATCCAAAACTATATATATCAAGTACACCATTGGCTTCAGAACAAATTAATTTTGTATAATTCTCAGAATTACTAAATAATTTTTTTAGATAATAAAAAATCCAAGATGGAATATTAACAATATATTTTAATTTTCGCTCTAACCAATTTACATGCTTATCATCAATACCTGCCGGTATAAAACCCCAAAAATCATAATCAGTCCCAACCAATCTTAGGCACCATTCAATAAATCTCTCATTATTAAAAATTTCTTTTATACTATCAGATAGTGGTGCAAAATAAAATTTACCTTTATGTTCAGCAATAACTCTTTCAGCAGGTCTAATTGTAAATTCAGTCTTAGTTTTCATTTTACCTTTTTTAGTGGAATATCTAACTTTTCCCATACCAGCAAGACACAATGTAGGTGTTTTGGTCTCTACCATTCGACCGCTTTTTAATTTATAATTTGGCATCCAAATAAACTTTTCGCAATGCGTTAGCCAACTAACTAATTTGATAAACCATGTTATTGAAAACATTCTACCTCTACCTCTAAAATAAGCATTGTCACCATTTTTTATTTGTGCTTTTACTGCTGAAAAAGTTGATGTATTTAAATTCATTTTATTCTCCGCTTTGATTCTCTAAAAATTTCAAACATGATTTCCAACCCAGCATAAAACTTTGTTCACCGATCCAGTAAGATACTTTTTTAAATAACTTATCGAATATTAATTTTGCTTCTTTTTGATATTTCATTTTTATTCTCCATCAAATAGATAATAAAAGACCACCACTAACATAATAAATGCAATAGCGTCAATGACCATAGTCTTTACTGTTAATTCGTGCATCAAAATACCAACTGTTGTAAATATTGTTGCAAGAAATATTGCAAACAATACTGACACAGTTACAATCGCCATAACAAGTGATTTTGCATTTTCAGTTTGTAATAATTTCATATTATTTATCCTTTTTATTAAAATATTTATTTATGTTGATGTCATAAAAGATACTTTAAATGCGAGTTTATCGCCCGAATCAATAACATCTATAAAATCCGCATCAGTTTGGGAGGGTCTCACTTTTATAGTAACAATCAAATTACCCGAATCAACATAACAGAATATTGTGTATAATTCAGTAGTGCTTGAACTATTAATATCGTGTGTATCTATACTATGTCCCAAGACTCCAAGGACCGTTTCTGTTAAATCTATTGTTAAAATAGCACCCGTCGCATCTAAACTAAATGAACCCTCTGTGCCGCTTTTTGCAAGGTTCGTTCCTGTTGTTACACTTGGAGGATTAAAAACTCTCCCTATTGTTGTACTGCTCGAACAAGTTATATTTGTGTTAGGAGTTCCTCCGGGTATTATTGTAATATGTAAACTTCTTATCACATTCCTACCAGTAGGGTATCCTTCAACCGGATGGTTGCCATCAAAAGTCCAATCACCTGTAATTGCTTCAACCGCAGACTTATCAACCAAGTTTGCTGCAGTTATACCTGCTACCGTTGCCCCTGTAACGTCGTTGTCGCTTGTCATTGAACCGCCTGTCTCTATGTCACCATCTACATATAAATTTCCGCCACTTAAAAGACCAGAATTGTTAGCAATAGCAGTTGCAACTGATTTAACATATAATCCCACATCTTGTTCTTTTACAAGCTGTGCTCCCCATATATAAAATCCTGAAGAACCATCACCTACAAAAGTTTCATCAATTACATTTGCCGGAGTATTTGTAAAGACACCAAGTATAGCATTAATAGTAGCCGCCCCTGTTGAGGTAAATGTTGTAGAAAACCTAAACCAACCATTGTCAATAGGAATTGAAGAACTTTTAATATACTCAGTTCCGGTATTATCAGCAAGTTGACCATCCCCTGTTCTTAAAAATACAGTAGATGTAGTTGCTGCACTTTGAAAAATTCTCATATAAAGATCATAGCCAAAATCCTTAACATATACAGAAAATGTATATACACTATCAGCAGCTAAGACAGCAGGAGTAGTTTTTAAAAGATTATGTGATTCCGCTATAGCAGATGGTACAAATTTATCAGCAGTTAATGTACCATCAGGAGCTATTGCATTATTAGCGGTTAATGTCCCGCCGCTTGCGCTCCACTGATTAAATTCCTCACTATATATAAGGAGGTTTTCATATTCCCCAACACCACCATAAGCAGAACCAAGTGTTTCTGCCTCTATTAATCCTTTAACAGAACTTGTATTGGTAGTAGTTGCTCCACCGGGCCTTCTGAATACATCAATTCTATCAAAATTAACTATACCGTTTCTACCTCTTTGAATTACATTGTCCAGAACGTTTAACCCAACAAAGACTGTATCTTCTATAAATATACTTTCAGCATCATCAAATAGTTCAAGATGAATCCTATTATTACTAATTACAATGTTCTCAGAACCTTCACGAGTATAAATTTTCATACCAGTATTAAGGATATTGCCTATATAATTATTGTCAATAAGAATATTCCTCACTCTATCAGCATTTGTTCCAAGATTGCTTCCTATTTGTATTCCAATATTTGGTCTTGTTATAGACGTACTTTGTATAGTAACATTTCTTGCATCATTAGAAATCTTAATTGCTATAGCTGTGCTATCAGCATTTTGAACATTCTCAGAGCTACCACCAATTAAGGAGAACCCTTGTATTCCATCTGCAAGCCATAATCCTACAGAATCAGCACTACTAAAATCTAAACCAACAGCACTTATATTAGTTTCAAGGAGACCGCTTCCAAAAGTATCGTGTCCAAGAATAATACCAAAAGCAAAACTTACTGAATTAACATTAAATAAATTAACCAACCCTGCTCCGGCAATAGTATTGTATATTGTAATTCCTCTTGAATTATAGCCTGATGCTCCAAGTACAAGGACATCTTCCCACTGTATTCTCCAACAACCATCAACTAAAATTCCTCCACCTGTACCAGCTTGCTCTAATATTACATTTTCAAGAGTGGTAAACTCATTTATCTTTGTGAGTGCCATCATTTGAGTAGTGTTTGTTTGTTCAATTCTTAAATCAGAAATCTCAAGACCGTTTATTCCTGCACTTAAAGCTGTCCCATCAGCTACTATACAAGGATTAGTCACTTCGCTTGAATGCAGGATTGTTCTATGATTTTCATCAAAATAGTAGGTAGCTCCAGCACCATAAAACTTCATGTTGCCGTGTTTTCTTTTATCTGTTGGAAAACCCGGATTATTAGAAACATCATAATTAAACCACAATCTTGAGAAGATATAATCTCCCGAAGGAATGAATATATTTCTATCTGCCCATGCTGAAAAATTAATAGTTTTTTGTAAGGCAGCGGTCTCATCAGCAAGACTGTCTCCCACGGCTCCAAACCATTGAGGCACTACATACTCAACTTTAGGACTTCCTGCAACATCGAGATCGTCGCCAAATATCTGATAGAATCCAGCATCTAACGAACTATTAATGGTAAGTGTATCAACACCTGTATCAGCTAATGGATAGCCTTTTAACCATTGAATGTCTAACGTAGCGGGAATAGTTAAATCATTAACAAGAGCGTCAGGTTGCATATTTATTATTAAAGTAGTTTCAGTTGCCCCAATAGCTGATACAGCAGTTTCTAAATCACCGGAATAATCGGTTAATAGTTCAAAATTTCCTGATGTAATATTGTCTGATCCAATGTCTATTGCCCCAAAACCACTTGTAATAGAACCTGAATTTACTGCTCCCACAGAAACTTGATTTGCATTTGAAAGATTGTCAACGTTGCCTAATCCAACTTGTGTAGCTGTAACACTGTGTGGATCATTTGTCAGACCAGAATGGGTTGTACTTGCCACAATTTCATCCCACTTTGCCTTTGTTAAAAGCCCCGCTCTTGAAGTAGACGCTGAGACTAAAGTTGCATTTGTTCCATCAGAAGAATTTACGTCAACTGTTGTTTCCGTTGATGTTCCCTCTGATAAATTTGTTGATACATTTGTAACTTTTGATGTATTTAACCCAATGGCAATATCCATTGTTTCAACTTTATCTCGTATTGCATTTTTAGTAGCTGCGTCAGTATTTGCATCCCACGATGTTGCATTATAGGCTGTATCATCTATGTATTCAGCAACACTATCATCAAAAGCAGTTTTTAATAATAATGTCAAAGCAATATTATCTACTTCTGTTTCTGTATAGTATCTACCGTCGTGGTCTGCACTTGTTTTGTGTGTAGCAAATTCCAAATCAGGCACGAAGTTTAAAGCATCTACACCACTTGAGTCTAATTGAGTATTATTATCAACATAATTTGTAGCATGAATTGTACCTTGTGTAGATAATTTCCAATCAATATGTTCGTCTCCAACATAATTTGTAGTCTGATCGTGGTCAATTCCCGAATCAACTATAGATATATTAACCGAATCAGGTTTACCAGTATCTATAACTTCAAAATCAGCACCTAAAAAATCCATATCACTTGGAGCCGTAGAAATTGAAACGCCACCATCACGAACATTTTGAACGTAAGTAACCTTTGCTGTATTTGCTGTTACTGCTGTAGTGCTTGAAATATCAAAAGTTTTAGTTGCCTCTCCATCATCTTCCAATGACAAACTAAGTGTATTACCGGTCAATGTTGAAACGTCAAATACTTGGTCGTCTGTGTTGGTAGCTTTTAAACTGTTAGCGACAATCTCGTCCCACTTTGCCTTTGTTAAAACACCTGCTCTCAAAGTTGAAGCAGATACTAAAGTTGCATTAGTTCCATCAGAAGAACTTATGTCAACTGTGGTTTCTGTCGAAGTCCCTTCTGATAAATCTGTAGAAACATTAGTAACTTTCGCTGAATTTAAATCTATTGCAGTCCTATGTACCAACAATGAATCTTGGAACTCTAAATCAGGAACAAAGCCCAAAGCACCGATACCTATTGAATCTAAATTACTATCTACTGTCTTAATGTGATGGTCTGAAGTTGAAACGTCATTAATAGCATCGTGACTAATATCACCCGAAACGGTCTTGGCGTGGTGGTCTGAGGTGGATACGTCGTTTATTCCGTCATGGCTAATATCACCGCTAACCGTAGCTGTATGATGTGCAGCAACCGTAGATGTGTGAGTAGTCTGTTCTAAATCAGGTACGAAGTTTTTACCATCAATATAAGTTGAATCAACTATAACATTAACAGAATCTCTAACATCAGCCAAGAAAAACGGATCGGCTTCACCAATGATTGAAGTAGCTTGGAATACACCCGCAACTTTAACCGAATCTATACTGATATATAAAGCTGTAGTATCACCTACTCCGTCGTGCATTCTTTTTAAAGTTGCACCAACACCACCATTATCAGGGAACCTCAAAAGCTGTTTAAAAGTTGAATCGGGATGTCCTATTGTCTGATCTTCAAGACTTGTTATCTGTCCAAACGATAAACTGAATAATAATAAAAATAATATCTTTTTCATGCGGTCCCCCGAACTTGTAAACTCGTCGAATAGTGCCTATATCCAACATTATTAAATACTACATTGTTTTGTAATTTACTAAATTTTCTATTATCATCTACTAAAAGAAAATACTTGCCATTATTATAAACGCCATTTCTCAAAGTTTCGATTTTATCTTTGTGAGTTTGATTTAACACGCCCCAGTTTAAAGACCTATCGTTTAAAGGAATATTATTCTTATTCGCAAACTCACCGCCATTATAAGCACCTTTTAAAGTTACGTTTGGTCTAAACTGTTCTGTCCATCCTATATCATATCTGTATAAATCCGAAATCTTTTGCGCTAAGATTATCTCGCCAACATCAATATTATAACTTCCCGTGAATTGAACGACGAAATAACTCGCTGACGTTTGTGTAATAGCGTTAATACTCCATTCGTTATCTTCTATCACACTATCGAATATTTTAGTATATCCTGTTATAGATTCATCCGAAGCCCACACTTGTACGTTTGGAGTACCGCTTAATCGGTTAATTAATAAATGCGTAGCAACACCCGAACCGGCAGAGCCTATATTATATATGTATTCGTCAATATTATAAAGAAACTCGTCAATATTATAAACAAATGTTCCTGCGAAACTATCAGCAGTATATCTAACACCCTTCGGAGTAGAGCCTGAAAAGTTAGTCGTTAATATAATAGAATCATCCATCGTAAGACCTACGTTAGCAGTCGTATCCGACGGAGTGAAAACACCCGCAGTAACCGAGCCTTTTTCAGGAAAACGCATATTAATTGAGTCGTAGTAAAAGTCCATCACCAACTCGCTAAATTTCTCCAAGCACCATCGGCATACATATCTATTGTATTGTCAAAAGTATTAATTTCTATTTTACCTTCCCAAACAGAACCATGTCCGGTATCGGTTTTTATTCTAACTAATCCTACTATAAAATCTTGGTCTCCACCTCCAGAATCAGAAACATAATGCAATGGGTGTTTTGCTCCATCATCTACCCACAAAGTACCATATCCCACAGCAACAGCCGGAGCAGAAGCCCTATCGGGTAAACTAAGCGTACTAAATTCGGGAGTTGATGCTTTTAATACATTCTGATCCATGTCATATAATTCATTGTCGCCTTGACCAGTATTCACTGTAGTAAAAACAACTGCATTTGAAGTCTGAACATTCTGATTCATATCGTAAAGATTGTTATCGCCTTGTCCTGTGTTTAAAGTTGGAGCGTCTAAAGTTCCAGTTACATTCACATTACCCTGAAACCATCCCGCCCAATTTGTTGATGCTCCGATTGATTGTCCCCAAACACCATAACCAGTTGTTCCACCACTTGCTGTTCCACGCACACCATAATTAGTCGTTCCGCTCGTAGCAGAACCTAAAACCCCATAATTAAAAGTTGCAGCTCCGGTTGTTTGTCCCCAAACACCATAACTATTAGTTCCTGTCCCTGTAGAATTTCCCTGAACAGCGGTACTAATACTGGAGCCATTAGAAACATCAGAAACTATTCCCCAAGAGTCATTGCTACCAGAAGTAGTATATTTTATTCCATACGCAGCACCCGCACCAGAGTTTGTAACATTGCCCCAAATTCCATAAATATCATTAGCACTATTTCTTTCACCTTCAATTTTAGAAACAACCCACGCATTTGTTGGATTTGCAGTTACATTTGCCGAAGCGTCGTTGCTTAAATAAAGTGTTTGTAGTCCTTGTATTGTACTCATTGATTGAGCAAATTTTTCAATATGTAAATTAGAATAAGCGTTATTGTCTTTAGTAGAAATATAGACCATTCCACTATCTAACACCATTCCATCAATAGTTCCAAATATGTTTTGCCCGATACTTAAAATTTCTCTTGTGGTATCGTAAAATTTCAGCGTATTGTTACCCGGATTTATAACTATTCTGTTTCCACTTCCTGAAGAACTAAGCGCATTAATAACATCAGCAGTAATGTTTAAAGTTCCACCACCACCATTAATCATAGTAATAATCGAATCAGGATCATCAAATAATATTTCATTAGTTCTTATTGTATTTGCTGCTATTTCATTCGCAGTAATAGTGTTCGCTGCTATATCCCCTGCTAAAATAGTATTAGCTAAAATTAGCCCTGTAGTTATTGAATTGTCTTCAATTTGGGTAGTACCTATTAGAGAACTTTGTCCTGAATTACCGAACACTTGAAATACAGCACTCTTAGTA
>SDBV01002579.1_pt1 | contig 27034 bp, 14 predicted proteins | sample 2277081 | NCBI WGS metagenome assembly SDBV01 (sample SAMN10402039, study PRJNA504765) | marine sediment metagenome | isolation source: marine sediment core GS10_PC15, 223 cmbsf | place: Arctic Ocean: Southern Knipovich Ridge | collected 2010 | reverse complement strand
AAAGAGGAATATAAAGTGGAAGATATTCTTGTGAAATATAATGCTCAAAAAGAGGTAGTGGTATGAGGTATAAGGAAATAAGGTATATGGAAATAAAGGCTGAGTGTGTACCCCCTATACCCTTATACCTGAATAGTAACCTTATGTTTAATCTAAATATTTGAAACAAAATGATACTTCCAGTATTAGCTTATGGCTCACCGGTATTACGAAAACCGGCTGAAGATATTGACGGAAATTACAATGGCTTAAAGGAAATTATTGATAATATGTTTGAAACAATGTATAAAGCTGAGGGTATTGGATTGTCAGGACCACAGGTTGGATATTCTATTAAATTAATTGTTATTGATGCTTTGCCATTGGAAAAGGAAGATAAAACATTAAAAAATTTTAAGAAAGTTATTATTAATCCTCAAATTATTGAAGATGCAGGTGAGGATTGGTTGTATAATGAAGGTTGCCTGAGTATTCCGACAATAAGAGAAGATGTAAAACGAAAGACAAGGATACTTTTACAATATTATGATGAAAATTTCAAATTTCATAAAAAATATTTTGAAGGTATTAAGGCAAGAATAATTCTACACGAATACGACCATTTGGGTGGTATTTTATTTACTGACAGAATTTTGCCATTAAAAAAAAGATTATTAAAAGGAAAACTTCAAGCCATTTCAAAAGGTAAAGTTGATGTTAAATATAAAATGAGTTTTCCTGATAAAAGAAAAAAATGAAACCTTTGAAAAACCTCTATTAATTCATATTTTTGCCACTAAATCTCTAAAAACACTAAATCCCACTAATATTTTTTGTGAAATTTTGTGATTTGGTGTTTTAGTGGCAAGATTTTTTCTTATTATTAATAACTTATAAAAATTTAAACGTATGAAAACAAAATTATTTCTAATTACCTATTTAGTATTATTAGCAGTTCTATTAATATTCATAACTATTTTTTCTTCTACATGTATTTCATCTAAAAAAGAAGTTGAAAAAGAGAATATAAAAGAGCTTGAAGCAAAATTTTATCCTACCAGGTCATTTATAAACAGAGACCTTGCCATTGAGCTTGCTCAAGCCTATAATGATTTTGCTAAAAAATATAGTGAAGATACCTTAACTGCAGAATATCTGTTCAGGGCAGGCGAAATTTCAATGAATATAAATATGGCACGTCAGGCAATTCAGTATTTTGACAGAATATCCAATAATTTTCCTGAATATAAAAAAGTACCTTATTGTGTTTTTCTTCAGGCATTTATATATGATACTCAACTAAATAACCTGGAAAAAGCAAGGGAATATTACAATTTATTTATTTCTAAATTTCCCGACCACGAACTGGTAAAAGATGCAAAAGCATCAATTGACAACCTGGGAAAAAGCCTTGAAGAGATTATTGAAAGTTTTGAGGAAAAGCTTTAGCCTGAATTATTCATAAATAAGTTTTAAGTTTAAATATAAGAACATAACATAGTAAATTGATTAACAAAGTTTTAAGTTGACAATTGACAGTAGACAGTTGACAATTTTGGTCATCCTATTTCAGGCTAGGTCAATTTGCTTACTGTTAATTGTCTACTGTCAACTTGCATCAAATATTTTCAAAATTTATGAATAAATGCTAACTATATGCCTTTTAATGAAGAATTGCGTCAAATTCCCATTCTACGATTAATAGTACCTTTTATTATAGGTATTGTTCTACAGATTCATTTCCAATTACCGATTAAATATCTTTTTGAAATTATTATTTTCTTTTTAGTTGTCTTATTTTTTATCTGGTATTTAAAAAAGATTAGTCAGAGCTACAGCTATCGTTGGATTTTCGGTTTTTTAGTTCACACCATCTTATTTATAGCAGGCATTGTGATTGTCCCGACCCCGAGTACCCCCCGAGGTATCCCGACGGAATTGGGACAGGTCGGGGCAGGCGGGGAGATTTCACGGGATAAATATTTAGTAATTGCAAATATTGTAAAAGCCCCTATTGAAAAGCCAAAGTCAGTTAAAGCTGTTGTTGAGCTAAAAGCAATTAAATGTAATAATCAATGGGTTTTGCCTTCCAGCGTTTTCGGCAGGCAGGCAGGTAAAGCAATTATTTATTTTCAAAAAGATAGCATGTCGGAAAAGCTTGAGTTTGGCGATGAGATAATTTTTAAGCCTTATTTCCAGGACATAAAAACCCCTTCCAATCCTGGTGAATTTGATTACAAGCGTTATCTTGCTTTTCGCCATATTCACCAGCAAGCTTATCTGCAGTCAGGTAAGTGGAAATTAATTAACAAAAATCAAGGAAATGTTATTCAATTATATGCAAATAAATTAAGAAATATTCTTCTTCAGATTTATGATGATTATGGGATTAAAGATAAAGAATTTTCTGTTGTTTCAGCACTAACATTAGGTTATAAAGAAAAGCTTGATGAAGAAATTAAGACAGCTTATAGTTCTTCCGGTGCAATGCATATTTTAGCTGTTTCTGGTCTTCATGTAGGCATTGTGTATTTAGTATTGAATTATCTTCTTTTTTTTCTCGTTAAATTTCGTTCAGGTAAATTTATTAAAGCAATAATTATTATCCTTTTATTATGGTCTTATGCTTTTATAACAGGTTTATCACCATCTGTAATGCGGGCAACTTTTATGTTTTGCTTTATTGTAATAGGAAGCTCGCTGAAACGCCCCACTAATATTTATAATACTTTAGCCGCATCTGCATTTTTGTTGCTTCTTATTAATCCATATATAATTATGGAAGTTGGCTTTCAATTATCTTATTTAGCAGTTATTAGCATAGTTTATTTTCAACCGAAAATATACTCTCTTTTTGAATTTGACAATTGGTTTATTGATAAAGTATGGGCATTAATTACTGTATCGTTTGCAGCGCAGTTAGGAACTTTTCCATTAGGATTGTTTTATTTTCATCAATTTCCAAATTATTTCCTCATTACCAATATGATAGTTATTCCTTATGCTACAATTATTATTTATTTAGCTATTCTTCTTATGTCCTTTTCTTTTGTTTATAATATTGCTTCAATTATTGCTGTAGCATTAAATTACACCCTTAAAGGATTAAATTATTCAGTTTCTTTTATTGAGCAAATGCCTTATTCTACTACCAGTGATGTTTCAATCAATTTACCGGAAACTTTTATAATTTATTTACTGATAATTTGCTTTGCTATGTTCTTTGTTTATAAAAGGGTAAGATATTTATACCTGGCTCTTGCTTGTATAATTGCTATTTTGAGTATGAATATTTATCAGGTTTATACAACAGCTCAACAGCGAAAGTTTATTGTTTATAATATTAAAGGTGTTTCTGCTTACAATTTTATTGATGGAACTGATAATCTACTTTTTAGCAGTGTTCAAAAAAATAATGAGCATACCCTGATGTATCATGTTCGTAATAACTGGATATCTCTTGGTGTGCCAGATGCAAAAATAATTTATTTAGACAGGTTAAATGAACAATCTTCGCTTTCTATAGATATTAATAATCAAAACCTGTTTTATAAGAACAATTTTATTAATTATCATAACAAAAATATTTTAATTCTGCACGATAACAGGTATCAATCCCGGGTACCTGGGGAAAAAAGTCTTGATATAGACTACGTGATTTTATCCGGTAATGTTCAAATATCAATCAGTGATATAATGGCGTTATATAATGTAAAGCAAATAATTATTGATTCATCAAATTCATACTGGGTAAAAGAAAAATGGTTGAATGAAAGCAAAAATTATGATTTAAGATGCTATTCTGTAGCAGATAAAGGGGCTTTTGAGGTTGATTTGTAAATACTATATATAGGCTCTTAAAAATTCATTATTGCCAACAGGTTAACGATAATTTTGTTTGAATTAATAAACAAGTCGGCAGTTGGCAAAAAATAAATTGCTTACTGCCTACTGTCAATTGCCTACTTTCATCAAATTTAGTTAGATTTATATCCCGCTGGAAGCGGTTTTTATTTAAATTACAGTATTTAAATTAACATAGGGTCTTCTTGATAATTATTAAATTATTGATTATCAATCAGTTTCAACATTATTCTATCCGCGGACAAATATTTTGATTAACGATTGATGATTAACGATTTTTGATTTACGAAGTGTCTGATTATAAAATACTTCTAAAATCATAAATCGTTAACTTAGCGAAGCGATCTCACGAACACCTTTGAAAACAAATAATATTGTGAGTAATCCTTGTTCTTAAATCAATTATATGTAAGATATTTAAATTTTAAGTTAAACCCTATATAGAAATATTAAGCATCCTGCGAATAGGGACTTCTGCTTTTTTTCTTAATTTTTCATTTAAAATAATCTCAGGAAGTTCGTATTTCAAGCAATTATATAATTTCTCCAAAGTATTTAATTTCATAAAATTACAATCACTGCAAGCACAGGTTGAATCTTTAGGTGGTGCCGGAATAAATATTTTATCAGGGCATTGTTTTTTCATCTGGTGTAAAATACCTGATTCTGTTGCAACTATAAACTTATTAGATTTATCATTATGAGTAAATTTTAACAAAGCTGATGTAGAACCGATATAATCGGCAATTAATAAAACAGGTTTTTCACATTCGGGATGAGCAATTATCTTAGCTTCCGGATTTTCTTCTTTTAGTTCTAATATCCTTTCTAAAGAAAATTCTTCGTGAACATGACATGCACCATCCCAAAGAATCATATTTCTTCCTGAAATTGAATTAATATAATTCCCTAAATTTTTATCAGGTGCAAAAATAATTTTTTGGTCTTCCTGCAGACTTTCAATAATTTTCACAGCATTTGATGATGTACATGTAATATCAGTCATTGCTTTTATTTCAGCAGTAGTATTTATATAGGAAATTACAATATGTTCAGGATAACTTTTTTTAAACTCTGCAAACTTTTCAGCAGGGCAGGATTCAGCTAATGAACATCCTGCTTTTAAATCTGGTAATAAGACTTTTTTACGTGGTGATAAAATTTTTGCTGTTTCAGCCATAAAATGAACTCCGGCAAAAACAATAATATCGGCATTGGTTTTCGCTGCTTTTTTTGATAAATCAAGACTATCGCCAATAAAATCAGCTATGTCCTGAATTTCAGGTACCTGATAAAAATGTGCTAAAATAACAGCTTTTTTTTCTTTTTTAAGCTTTTTTATTTCATCAACTATATTTATTGATTTTTCTATTTTTATATTAATATAACCCTTTTCTTCTAAATCTTTTTTATTAACAATCATATTATATTTATTTATTTTAATTTAAAATATATGATAATGATAATATCCTGTTAAAACAGTTTAAAATTAATTGGCAATTTATTTTTTTATTTTAATTTTAAAAAGTTAAAAACAATATATTAACAATAATAAGTTTCTAAATTTATTTATATTCAGGTATTTGTGAAATTAATTAACAGAGTGTTAATAACGAATATTTATAATAATTGTTGATAATTTTTAGTTCTAATGAGATTGATAATTGGTTAATAAACTGTTTAAATAATTTTATTAATTTTTAATAAATAAATTTTGATATAAAATATTTTTTATAAAGAGAGCTCTCAAATTATATTTCAAAATTTATTTATCAAATTTTTTACAAAGGAATAAAAAGTTATTAACAGGTGAGTTGTTAATAAATTCAGAAGCCATGACTCGCTCTTATAAACCCTGTGAAATTGCTTCGCACCTTCGGATTTCACAGGGTAAACATTGACATTTAGAGCTTTGTTTCGTAAACTAAATTTGCATATAACAAAGCCAAGAGTTTTGAATTTAGTTTTTGGTTTTTAGTTGGTTAGTTATAGTTGAATAGTTCTTAGTTTTGGTTTTAAAGTAGTTTGGTTTCTCGCTCATTTCAGCAACATTATAATAATGTTTTACTTAAACAAGTAATCAGGTGAAGAAGCAAAACTAATAACTAAAAAACTAAAAAGTAACCATAACTCAAAACCAATAAACTATAAACATCAAAGTATATAAAGAACATTTTACAAATCAATTTGTCTATTCACCAATCAATAATCATCAATTCTTTTTCTTTTTTTTAACTTTCATTGGTTCTATTATATCCAGGTGGGAGTCTGGATCTACCGAACCAATAACTTTAAATTCAGTTCTTCTGTTTAAAGCTCTGCCTTCGGTATTATCAGAGCCATCAGGGTTAGTATTAGGTGCTACTGGTTGTGTTTCTCCATATCCTTTTGGAATAAGCCTATCTTTTGAAATACCTTTGCTTATAAGATAATTTACAACGCTTTCAGCTCTTTTCTGAGAAAGTCTTAAGTTAAATTCATTGCTACTAACGCTGTCGGTATGCGAGCTTAATTCAATAACGATATGAGGCGATTGTTTTAAAATAATAAGTATAGTTGAGTCAATTGTAGTTTTAGATTCCTCTGTTAGAGTTGCTTTTCCAAATTCATAATAAATATCTTTTAATATAATTGCAGTTTTAGGAATAATCTTAAGTCCGATAGGTCGATATAATGTATCAGAATACATAATCATTTTAGTTGAAATGTTTATTTGAGAGTTGAAAAAACCATCTTTGAAGGCTATAATCTTATAGTTTCTATCAGCTACCAGGTTGAAAAAAAACTCTCCATTAACATCTGTAGTATCATCAGGGTAAATGTATAGTTCTTCTTGTGTCTCATCATCAATCATATAAAGAGAAACTATAGCTCCTTCAAGTGAAGCTTCATTAATATACTTGAATATTGAATCAATTAAATATGTAATAGGATCAATATCTTTATCAGTCTTAAATATATTACCACTAATAGACAATTTAATATAATCTGTTAATATAAATGAGTAAATATCGTCGCAGCAGGTTTCATTTTTCAGGGCAGTTCCACCTTTTCTGTTTGAAGTAAAAAAACCTTCTTCTTTGCGGTTTTTATTTAATATATAATATAAATCATCAACGCTTGTATTAACAGGATAACCAATATTTACCGGTATAGCCCACCTTGATAATTGTCCCTGAGTTTTAAACACATCAAAGCCTCCTACACCGGGCAAGCCATCGGAACTAAAATAAAGCGTACTTGAAGAAGGGTCAAAATATGGTGTTATTTCATTACCGATAGTATTTATTTTTCTACCAGCATTTTTTGGTTCGGAAAAGCTATTTTTTCTATGACTATATAAAGTATACCAGATATCCTTTCCACCTTTACCTCTTGGTCTGTCTGAAACAAAGTAAATTATTTCCAGTTTCTTTTTTGTATCAGTGGCAATTGTAGGTTGAGTTGTAGTATATTCAGGAAAGTTAATATGCTCACCTAAATTTACCGGTTCTGCCCATTTTCCTTCTTCATTGTTGCTTACATAAATTTCACATATTACTTTATTTTGCCAGTTTGTCTCACAACGTGTAAAATAAAACCTTAAACCATCAGGTGAGAATGCCCCGTTTCCTGTATGAAATTTATCATTATTGAAAGGACCGGGTAAAGCATTTTTTCCTGTCCATTTATTATTTATCTTTTTGGCAACATAAAACTTTCTTATGGGCTTTTTATTATCTTCTATTGCAAAATATTCGATTGAATCGGCTTTTAATGAGGCATAAATAAGTGTATTATCGTCCTTCGGGACAGGAGAAAATTCAATATGTGCCTTGTTTATTGATGTGTCAAGATGTGTAATGGTTATATTTATCGGAGAATCAATTAAATCTTTTGCCATATCACACCCTTTTACCTGGTTTTTAACTAAACTTTTGCTTTTATGCTGTCCTCTGTATTTTTTTTTAAATTTTTTGAAGTTTTCTTTTGCCAGTTCATAGTTGCCATTCATTTTTAGCATTAAAGCATAATAATAGAGAGATAAAGTATATTTTTTGGAATCCCCGGTGTATGTTTTTAAATACCAGTCCTGTGCCTGTTTATAGTCTCTTGAAGCACGGTATAACTCTGCGAGTGTAAAAGCTACGTCGTAATCTTCGGGTTTAAGCTTGCAATAATGCTCATAATAATCTATAGCAGAGTAAATATCTCCTAATTTAACAGCATTTTCACCAAATTTTTTTAGGTGCTTTGGCTTCAGTGTGTAAATATTTTCTGATGGCTGACCAAGACAGTCGGCAGTCGGCAGTTGGCAATAGGCAATAAACAGTATGCCATAGTATAATAGATAAATCATTTTACGTGGTAAACAGTAGGCAATTGGCAGTATACAGTATGTTAAGATTAGTTTTTTCATTTTTTTAGTTTTTTAAAATTATATTTCTATAGAAATATTTTTATCATACACAAAATAAAAAATACTATGCTCTTCAAACACTAAACAAAACACTATACTCTTTATCTTCTATATAACTTTCCGTAGTTATTTTTTAAATGACCCAGCGCAAAGCGCTGGCGGTTGACTAATTTCAAATTTCCAATATCCAACATCCAATTCGTCAATCAACAATAATCAATTAAAACCTGTCGCACGGAATTGAAATTTTTTGTAAATAGGTGCTAACAGCTGTATAAATTATTGATATTTCCAATCCACCTCTGTAATGAGAAATTTCATTTAAGCTTGAAACATTGATATCATAGCTTACGCCAACATCCAGATTATTAAAATTAATACCTATAACGCAGACTACAGCATCCATTTCGTCAAACTTAACTCCTTCTCTAAAATAAGAACCGGCAAATATTGATTTTATTTTACTTTTATTTTTTAATAAATCATAACCTATATTAGTTCCAATTAATATATCACTTGCCTCGGCATGGCTCATATATAGCAGATTCGGGGAAATAAATATTTTCTTGCTTAAATATCCTTTTCCCCCTGCATGAAAAACCTGCCTTATGGGCAATTTATTATTTTCGCTGAGAAATGATTCTTTTGGTTCGTTAAAGTGGTAAAGTGCTGCTCCTATATGTGAAGTAAACCTCTTTATTTTTAAACTCCAGATAAACCCGGCATTCAAATCTAAATACGATAGCTGTTCACCTAAAGTAGTTTCATTATTGGAAATAGCCGGGTCAAATTGCCCTGTTGAACTGTTAAATTGGTCAGGAAATGTAGCTTCACCAATATTGAAGCTTTTTATTACATAGCCCCCCTGAAATCCAATGTGTAAAGAATGGTGGATAAAAGCTTTATGATAAGCTGCTGACAGATAGAATTTATTAACAGCTAATTTTGCATCACCCGATATATCATTAATTAAAATTAATCCTCCACTAAATTTTTCATTTTTAATATATAATGGCTTATCCAATCCTATTGAAATGGTTTCAAAAGGTATAGAAATAGCGTCCCATTGCCTGCGGTAATTGTTCATTATTCGCCAGTTTCCAGTATAATTTCCTGTATTTGCAGGATTTAGAGTTAAGGGTGAAGCATAGAACTGCGAAAAATGAATATCTTGCGAAAAACAAATATTCACATGCAGTAAAAAAAGTGAAATTATTAATGCTCTTTTCATTTGTTTAAATTTTTAGACACGAATTAACACAAAAAATTAATAATATATTTTTTTTCTAATGAATGTTTTATATTTATTTTCATATTTTAATTACTTTTGTTTGACAAATATAGTAATTTTATTTTAATTATAAATACTATTTTATTTTTTTTTGCTCTTTCTTATAGAATAAATTAGAAATGTTTTTTTATCTTTATCATATTTTAATAATGAAAAACATTAATCTCAATAAAACAAAAATTTTAATTGCCCTGTCTATTTTTTTAGTCGCCGGTATTGTTATTTGGCGGGGTTATCAAATGGTATCCAAAAATCAATACTCTAAAAAAGTATTACAATCTCAATTATTATCTGGAGAACTCCTCTCCGCCAACTGGCGGAAGGATTTAGGAGGGGCTGAAAAAGTTTACCACCAAAAGCATGAACCGTATGATTATTTTTTTCTTCAACGAAGTTATCCTGACGAAACCTTTGATATAATTGCCTATGAAAAAGCTATAAAAAAAGTCAGCAAAAATATTTCATTATTAAAAAACAGCTCACCAAAAAACATTAATTCTTCCTGGACAACAGAAGGACCTGGTAATATAGGAGGGCGTATAAATGTTGTAATTACACATCCCGGTAATTCTAACATTATGTATGTTGGTAATGCAAATGGCGGTGTTTTTAAAACCATTGACGGTGGAAATAGCTGGGTTCCTGTTTTTGATGAATTTTCGTTTTTGGCTATTGGAGCCATAACTCTTGACCCAATTAATCCTGACATTGTTTATGTTGGAACAGGCGATCCGAACATTTCCGGATACCCTTTTATTGGTGATGGGATTTACAAAAGTATAGATGGTGGAGCAAACTGGACACACATCGGCTTAACCGAACAACGTATTATTTCCAGGATTGTAATTAATCCAGCTAACCCTAATATTATTTACGCTGCGACAATGGGATTGCCTTTTGAAAGGAACAATGATAGAGGACTTTATAGATCAACTGATGGTGGAAATATATGGGAACAAATATTATTTATTTCTGATGAAGCCGGTATTATTGATTTGGTTATGGACCCCTATAATTCTCAAGTCCTTTATGCTGCCGGATGGAACAGGATACGTAATAATTCTGAAAGTGTAGTTTATGGACAAGCAGCTAAAATTTATAAGACAAACAATGGTGGAGATACATGGAATATTTTAAGTAATGGATTACCAACAGACGACATGTCAAGAATTGGGCTTTGTATTTCACAACAAACGCCTGATATGCTGTTTGCTGTTTATGTTGATACAACATATCAATTAGAAGCTATTTACAAAACTATTGATGCGGGTCTTACGTGGAACACAGTGCCTACAGGTAGTCTGGATCCTAATGCATTAGGTGGTTTTGGTTGGTTTTTTGGGCAGATCAGGGTTAACCCTAATAATGATGATGAATTGTTTATTCTTGGTGTTGATTTGTACAAAACAACTAATGGCGGTAATAATTGGTTTATGGCTGGACCGCCCTGGTATGATTATACTTTTCATGCAGATAAGCACGACTTATTATACGTTAATTCCAGTACTATTTTATCAACAACTGATGGTGGATTATATAAAAGCACAGACGGTGGAAATACGTGGACAGACATTGAAAATATTCCTAATACACAATTTTACAGAGTAGCTTGTAATCCTCATACTCCAGGGGTTTATTACGGAGGCAGCCAGGATAATGGTACAACATGTGGAAATGCCGACAATATTAATTCCTGGGTAAGACTATTGGGGGGTGATGGATTCCAGCCATTATTTGACCCGGTGGATCCTTACCTTTGGTATGCTGAAACTCAATATGGTGGCTTGTATTATTTTGACGAATTTAGTTGGGACTATCTTACTGATGGAATTGATATAAATGACAGAAGGTCGTGGGATATGCCATTTATTATGAGTAAAATTAATTCAAACACATTATATACAGGAACTTACAGGGTTTATAAAATGGATGATGCTCCTTATGGTTTGTGGTACCCTATAAGCAGTGATTTGACAGATGGTATTGATAGTCATCGCCATGTTATTACTACAATTGATGAATCATCAATTAATACTGATTATCTTTATGTTGGTACAAGCGATGCTAATGTATGGAGAACACTTGATGGAGGTTTTAGCTGGGATGATATTACCGGCATATTACCCGAAAGATATGTTACTTCTGTAATTGCTTCTCCGAATAATGTAAACACCGTTTTTGTCGCTCATTCCGGTTATAAAGATAATGAGTTTATACCTCATATTCATAAATCAAGTAATAATGGTACTACCTGGGAAGATATTTCAGGAGATTTGCCGCAATTAGCTATAAACAATATTTATGTTTTTGATGAAACTAATGACCAGATAATTTTTGCTGCCACAGATGGAGGTGTTTATGTAACACAAAACGGTGGAATAAACTGGCAACGCATCGGTAATAATATGCCTGTTGTACCTGTTTATGATATTGATTATGACGAAATAAACAATAAACTAATTGCCGGGACACATGCACGCTCACTGATGTCATTCCCTGTTGATTCAATTTTGTTAACTACTTCAGTTACTCAATATAATGCTCATTACGAAACCAATTTTATAGTTTATCCTTCTTTAGCAAATAATGAAATAAATTTGAAGTTAGATAACCTCAATAGTGATTTAATAAAAGTTGCTCTTTATAGTAATGATGGTAAATTGGTTAAATCTGCTCAAATAATTAATAATCAATCACTGTTAAATATATCTGTTAATTCGTTAAAACCGGGATTATATTTTGTTGTTGTTTATAATGACCATGTAAAACACATTAGTAAATTTATAAAAATATAAATAAAATCTATCGCAAAACAGAAATATTCTCTTTATAAACATTCTCACCAACTTTTATATTTAGCATATAAACGCCATTTGCCAAGAAACTTATATCAATTTCTTTATAATAGTTACCTGTAAAGTTTTTATAATCTTCATTATAAAGCACCTGCCCAAGATTATTTACCACCTGGATACTTACATTTTGTGGCATATCAACACTAAATCCAAGCTTAAATGTTCCTTTATTTGGGTTTGGATATACTGCAAAATTATTTAGCTTAGTTTTTTCTTCTTTAATAGAAGTAACTGTTACCCAATACGGGTCCGAAATAGACCAGCAGCCATTAACATCTGCAACCATTACAGAATAATAACCTGTTTGGGTTGCAGTATAAAATTGTGATGTTGCACCTGCAATAAGTGTATCATAATAATACCATTGATAAGCATTTGCCGGACTTGATGCTAATTGGTTACCATTAACAGTTACTGTAGGTATTGGAGGCAATGGATTTACTGTTAATGTAGTAATAACAACACTATCACAACCATTACTGGAAGTATCGGTATCATAATAAATACCTGCATCTGTCTGATAAGCGCCTCCTAACAGTATGCTGTCACCAAAACATATACTTTCTGATGTAGTAACAGTATCAATCGGGTTCACTGTTAATGTAGTTATAACAATACTGTCGCATCCATTTACAGTTATTGAAGTATCATAATAGGTTCCGGCAGTTTTGCGGTAAACATCAAATATCAAAACACTGTCGCCATCGCAAATGGTTTCATCAGGTGTGTTAATTGAATAAGTTGGATTAACTGTAATATACTCTGATAATGTTATTGTACTATCTGTTGAACAACCTAATGCTGTTAATGTTACATCAAAAACTCCTGCTGTATTATAGGTAACCAATGGATTTTGAACCGTAGTATCTGCTGTTGTTCCACCAGGGAACCACCAGCTAAATCCTGTTGCATCAGTAGATGTATTATTGAATGTAACTGTATTTCCTTCACATACACTTGTAATACTTGCTGAAAAACTTGCAACAGGATTAGCAGTGCTTAATTGAACCGAAACTGTTGTTGAATCTATGCATTCATAAACATTTGTTCCTGTAACTGTATAAGTAGTATCTGTTGATGGAAAAGCCAAAACTGTATCGCCTGTTGTAGTATTTAAACCCGCTGCAGGTGACCATGTATAATTAACCGCTCCACTTGCGAGCAACATTACAGTATCTCCATAATTACAAACTACCCCAGGTGATGGTGTTATGGTAATAACAGGAAGTGAATTAACTGTTAATGTGGTTGCAACCACACTATCACAACCATTCAAAGATAATAGGGTATCATAATAAGTTCCAGGAGTGTTTTGGTATTCTTCTTCTAACAACAAACTGTCATTTGAACATATTGTATCTGATACGGTAATTAATATTGGCGAAGGCTCATTTATGGTTACTGTACTATCGGCTTGTGCACAAAGAACAGCATTTCTTACCACAATATTATATGAACCAGCACTCAAACCAGTAAAATTATTGGAACTTTGATAGGTGTTCCCGCTGTCTATTGAATATTCAAAAGGCACCTCGCATCCCAATGCATAAATATTTATCGTACCGTTTGTATCTCCAAAACAAGGAATTACATCTGCTGTAACTATAGAATCTATGATGATAATGTTTGTTATTTCAATTATCGTTACACTATCTGATGCTGTACAACCATTAGCATCCGTAATGGTTACGTCATAAGTCCCTGCACATAAGCTATCTTCATAAAAAGTTGTTGACCCTGTTGCCCAGTTATAAGAATAAGGGGTCGTTCCGCCTGTAACACAAGTAACTGCCTGACCATCACACGCACCGCAGGTAGCATCAATTTTAGATGTGTTAAATATTACAGTATCCGGTGTGCTAATTGTTATCATAAAAGTATCACTGCTGCAACCAAGGGAATCTGTAATAATTACGGTATGAATTCCTGCACATAAACCTGCAGCCATTTGGTTTGTTTGACCACTCGGGGCCCAAGAATATGTATATGGTGGTACACCTCCTGAAGATGTTATAGTAGCAATGCCATCACACGTGCTGGGGCAACTTGTATTTGTTCCTGTTATAGTGGCTGTAATTTTAGTTGGCTCATTAATTGTTACCTGAGCAAAAGAAATACATCCTGAATTATTTGTTACTTGAACAAAATAGTCACCTGCACATAAACCTGTTGCAGTTGTATCTGTTTGCCCGATAGAGAACCCTGCTCCATCACGCCAGATTATTGAACAAGGAGGGTTACCACAGGTAAAATTTACGGTAGCTGTACCATCACAAGCTCCATTGCACAACACATCTGTTGTACTTGTAGTTAGCATTTCTCCGCCAGTTTCACTTATGGCAAAAGTAGAAGATGCAGTACATCCATCCATATCAGTAATTGTTACAGAATAATTATCTGCACATAAATTTGTAATAGTTTGAGATGAATCACCTGTTGACCATAAGTACAAATAACCGGGACCAGCATCAGCAGTACCATCACATCCACCACATGACGTAGTATTAGTGGTGACTGGGTTGGCATTTGGAGCAGGATTTTCAAAAACAGTGCCTGAATCCTGTGCATGGCAGCCATTCATATCAGTTACAGTAACAGTATAAGTGTCTGCACACAACCCGGTGGCAATATCAGTAGTTTGAATTGGTGAAGTGTTCCAAAAATAAGTATAAGGAGGTAAACCTCCTGAAGGTGTTGAAAAAAGAGCTCCATCACAACTTCCATTGCACGTAAAATAGAAAAGTGTTACTGAAACATTCAACAAAGAAAATTCGGTAATTGTAACTATATTTGTGTCATGACAACCAGTCATATCATCTATTACAATAGTATAAACACCGGAACATAAATCAGTAAACAGATTACATTCCTGAAATGTAGCTCCATTATCTATACTATACTTATAAATACCTGAACCACCGGTAGCATTAATTTCAATTGTTCCATCACATAGCCCGCCACAAGCATCGGTTGTATTTATAGTAGTAATAGATAAGACGGGATTTACCCTTATATAATTGCACTTTGTTAAAACATCCGATCCATCGCCGTTAAAAACATATAATGTTACATCATAAGTACCTGTAATAGGATAACATATATTTGCTGGGTTTTGTTGAGTACTGGTAGAAAATGAAAAGACCCAATTCCAAGAGGTTGGGCTATTAGAACTTAAATCTGTAAAATCAATGCAATCGCCTGCGCAAATGGTCGTTTTATTAGTTGTAAAATTTGCTACGGGGGCTTGGGAAAATACAAAATTACCTATACATAAAAGAAAATTGATGTATAATAAGTTAAATGTTTTAACTTTTAAATAATTTTTTTTCATAATATAAATAATTAATAAGTTAAAATATAATCTATTCAGATTACTTATACAATTAAATGAAATATGTTTATATAATAAGAATGCAATAAAAAAGCCCCGTTTCTTTGCCTAATTGATATATAAGGACTAAAGAAAACAAGGCATTTAATTTTTTAAGTCTTATTTAATTTTTATTGCTTTCTTAACCCATTCTATTCCATCAACTTTAAGAGTGTAAAAATACACACCTGCAGCTATATCGGTTGTATCCCATTCAATTGAATAACTGCCGTTGTCTTGCTGTTCACTAACCAGCGTTGCAATGTGTTTACCATCATAAAAATTAATAATCAATTCAACATACCCAGATTCACCTATGTAGTAATCAAATTTGGTTCTGTAACGGAACGGGTTAGGCTTGTTTTGTTCAAGTTTTGTTTCATTGCTAATGAATGAATCATCAAGAACTATATTTACAATGGAAGTTATGCAGTATTTATTGTTTTCATATCCATTATTATCACTTGTTTTCATAATTGAACCGCCAATATCACAAGACAGACCAGGAGGAAGGTTGGCTAAACAGTTCTCAATAGAATCCAAACGATCGTAAATTGAACTTAGATTGGGATTTGAACTTATTATAGTTGATAAACTGTCAATGATTTGTTGCTGTTCCTGTATCGCTTTTATTAAAATAGGAATTATAGCTATAACATTTGTGCCTTTATAATGAATTGTATCGGATATAATATTTCCAAGTGAATCATATTTAGCTGGATGAATATTTTGATAGTTTATTTCAGGTAAAACTGAATCTATATCCTGTGCTAAAAGACCATATTGCTCACCAGAGGGTAAATTCATATTAGGATAATTTAAAGTATCATATGTAAAATTTTTAGGTTTAATTTGTGAAATAATACCCATAGCATTAGTAATATCCTGAATATTATTTTTTAGCTTTATATCAGATGGATAAATGATGGTTCCTACTAAAATAGGGCCTTCGAAATATCCTGCATAATTAATGCTACCAACTGGACCATAAGCACTCCCCTTAATACCATAATTTGAAGTTGTAGCTCCCGATGCACTACCATACATACCAATATTTACATCAGCTGAATTAAAAGTTTCTCCTCTAACTCCTACATTAAGTGTGTTAGGTAAACTTGAGTTAGCAACTCCCAATATTCCCACATTTAAGGTAGAAATATTCTGTGTGACACAATAAATTCCAGTCGATTCAGTAGTGTTTAACACATGTACTTTTCCAAAGGTAAGGAAGGTTGTACCTAATCCTATTTGAGTTCCATTATCAAAAATTTGACTACATACGGCAGATGTGCCGTCTGATTTAATAACAAAATTTGGTGTATTACAGCCAACAGGTCCCGGAGGTCCAGTCGGTCCAGTAGCCCCATCCAAACCATCAGCACCAGTCTGTCCTGTTGCACCGGTTGCACCTGTTAATCCTGTTAGTCCTGTTGGTCCTGTAGCACCAGTTGCACCTGTTAATCCTGTCAATCCAGTTGGTCCTGTCGAACCAGTAGCACCAGTTGCCCCGGTCGCACCTGTTAGCCCTGTCGGTCCTGTAGCTCCTGTTGCCCCGGTTAATCCTGTCAATCCCGTTGGTCCTGTCGGACCGGTAGAACCAGTTGCCCCGGTTGCACCTGTTAGCCCTGTCGGTCCTGTAGCTCCTGTTGCCCCGGTTAATCCTGTCAATCCTGTTGGTCCTGTCGGACCGGTAGAACCAGTTGCCCCGGTTGGACCTGTAGGACCAGTTGGTCCTGGAGGTCCACCAGCTATAGTCGTACAAGTGCCACCTTCTGACAAGGTGATACAGTAATTAAAAAATGTATGTATATTTGGAGGCGGGTTATCATCTGTATTAAAAACCCTGAAATAGTAAGTAACTCCTGCAGATACAGGGTAATCTTCAAGTACGGAGAATCCTCCACCGTTGAAACAAGCCTCAAAAGTAAAAGGACCCGCAACACAGGTAGGAGCAGAAAATAACTGAATTCCAATATCAGGGACTTGATCGGGTATTCTAGGCACAAAATCAAAGCATACAATATTTTCAGGAAAAACAGGTGTAAATTTAAACCACATATCTCTATAAGGGGTACTTATTGCGCAGGATGGGTTAATGATTCCGCCACCGGTAGTACCAATACAATCAGTAGTATTAAAAGCGATAAAGCAATTATTCTTATTAAGTCTAACGTCCACATCGCACTCATTTCCTGAGCCAGTGCTTACATCTATTGCCGCGCATGGATCATCATTTTGCGCTTTTACATTAGAATAAGCAAACAAAACTGAAAGAATGCAAAAAACAATTTTTTTGTTTAATTTTATTTTTTTCATTTTTTTAAATATTGTGTTACCCTAAAATATTTAGGGCAACTGGTTAATAATAATTTATGGAATATTGTCAAAATTTTGACTAAATCCAAATTTTAATATATTTACAAATATATAAAATATTTTTATAAAACAAAAAAATACTAAAAAAATTAAAAAAAAATGAATTTTTTGGCTTTTTTATATTATATCATTAAACTTCGCTTTTCTTATTCCCTTTCTATTAACAATCCACCCATAAAATATTGTATTATGATATTTTTTAGCATAGCTGCGAAATGCTTCATGCTGTTCCTAGTCGTCGTTTAAATCAGCTATGCGGGAAACGACAGTGCTGGCTGGTTAATAAATCTATATATCAAAATTTATAATTTATGCCATTATTTTGTAATTATACGATGTAATTAATTAAATATCAAGAAATAATGCACAAAAAAAGTATAAGATATAACAGCTATTAATACGTTGAGGATACATATTTTTCCTTTTTTCATTAAAATATTTGTAAAACTTAGTGGTGTAAAAATTACAGCAGAAAAGCCTCTTATTTAATTATACCAGGTGATGTGGAGCTTAAATTTATTGCTCACATAATTAAATAATAAAAATATGTGTGTTTGCGACATAAAATAAACTGTCGTGAAGCGTGTTTTCTTCTCTGATATTAAATAGCAGAAAACCTCTTTTTTAATAATATCAAGTGATGTGGAGCCTAAATTGATTAATTACTTAATTGAATAATGATAATATATGGGATGTGACATAAAAAAACCCGTTGAAGCTCGTGTTTCCTTTTCTAATATTAAATAATATAATTATATTTTATTTTAGGACGACACAGTTCCCCCTCTCTACTTGTAGAGAGGGGGTTAGGCTTGCCCCGTAATGAGGAACGAATGTATCGGGGGGGTGAGTATTTGTTTCACTGTAAGACTCAATTGCGCCACTGACAAGACTTTAAAAAATCATATAATCATAAATAATCAGCGTTATCAGCGTTATCAGCGTTCTATTTTAGTCGGACAATAGTGCATATTTTAATAAAAAAATAATTTGGTTTTTTTTTCATAAAATATCTTTTAACTTTGTAATCATTATAATACAATTTATTAACCAGTGAATTTTTTCCGCCATTATGAAAAATCTAAAAATTTTATTTATCCCATACTTATCCCGACAAAATCGGGGCAGGTGTTTAAGTGCAGGGCTAATTATTAGTTTTTTAATAATTTTTAGTTCCCATCTTCTTAAAGCACAGGTAACTGCTGATTTTAGTGTAAATATTAGCTCAGGATGTAGTCCGATTGTTGTAGAATTTACCGACCAGTCAACCGGTAGTATTGTTTCCTGGTGCTGGGATTTGGGTAACGGTGTTACATCTACCTATCAAAACACTCAGGCACTCTATATAGCACCTGGCACTTATAATGTTACATTAACAGTTTACGATAATACTGATTGTACTGGAAATTCAGATTCTTACTCACTGGCTATAACAGTTTTTAAGAATCCTGCAGCCGGTTTTTCAACTTCCAGTGGGAATACAGGTTGCAGTCCATTAACTGTTGATTTTCTGGATGTATCTGTTGAAGGAGATGCAAATATTACACAATGGCTATGGGATTTTGGAGATGGTAATACTTCAACACAACAAGAACCATCTAATACTTATTATACTGCAGAAACTTATACTGTATCATTAAATGTAATTGATGCTAACGGCTGTGAATCCACGTATTTTATTACTGATTATGTCAGGGTATCAGACCCTCCTGTCCCTGTTTTTTCTGCTGGGCAAACGTATTTTTGTAATCTTCCTTTTGTAGCTCAGTTTACCAACAGCTCAACAGGCACGGGAAATTTAAGCTATTACTGGGATTTTGGTGATGGAAACACTTCAAATGCTTTTGAGCCATCTAATACGTATGATAGCTTAGATGTATATGATGTTACACTAATTGTAACAGATGAATACGGATGTTCAGCTACGCTTACTAAACCGGGTTTTATTCAATATACTAACGTTGTTGCATCGTTTACACACGATGAAGATACAATTTGTGTCGGAGAAGTCCTGCCTTTGGATAACACTTCGTTCGGAGGTATTTCTTATCACTGGGATTTTGGCGATGGTGATACAGCAAACACTATTAACCAGAACCATTCTTATGCTAACCCCGGCACATACATTGTATCCTTACAGGTATCTGCAGGTGCCTGCGTTGATAATGTTCAATATACAATAGTTGTGGAAGAAGTTATAGCTAATTTTTCTTCTTCGCCTAATTATGCTTGTGAAGTTCCTGATACGGTTCAATACACAGATCTGTCGGTAAATGCAGTATCGTGGGAATGGCATTTTGGAGATGGTGATACAAGCTATTTACAAAATCCAACAAATATATTTGATTCTCCCGGAGTTTATACTGATACACTGATTGTTACAAGCCCGCATGGTTGTACAGATGAATTGATTGTTAATAACAATGTTAATATTATTTTACCAGTTGCAGATTTTACAGCTGATACTTTAAAAGGATGCATCCCTCTCACAGTCAATTTCTATGATAACAGTATTTATAGCTCACCTGTTGATTCACTAATTAGCTGGTTCTGGGATTTTGATGATGGAAATACATCAACAGATATAAATCCTACAAATACATTTGTAAATGATACCACATATAATGTAGTATTAACAATTACTACTTCTCTTGGCTGTGAGGCAGTTGACAGTATGGTAATTGAAGCAGGAGTAAAGCCAGTTGCAGGCTTTATTATTGAACCTGATTCTTCTTGTTCTTATGACCCTATTCAATTTACTGACCAATCTATTGACTCTAATTTAGTTGATGAATGGTTCTGGGATTTTGGTGATGGCAGTACATCAACAATGCAGGATCCTGAGCACCAATATACTGACACTACAGGAATTTTTGATATATTTCTTGTTGTAGGATATAATGGCTGTTATTCTGATACACTTGATAGTACGGTTTATATTTTAGGACCGATTGCCACATCAAATTATTTTATTGATTGTGATAGTCCTTTTGTTTATAACTTTATTAGTGATGTAACTCAAGGGACTCATTTTTACTGGGATTTTGATGGTGATACTATTTATGATGATTCTTTAATATTCGCCGGGCAGGATTCACGTATTGATACAATTACTTATACTTACGATTCAACCGGTGTTTATGATGTTTTACTCATTGTTTATAATGATAGTACAGGTTGTGAATATGAAGTTAATTCCACGGTAACAGTAGCAGATTTAAAAGCAGATTTTATTATAGTTGATGATGATACTATACCATGCTGGAATGATTCTGTTACATTTGATGCATCAAGCTCTCAAGATGCTGTAAATTATGAATGGTACTATTCTATTGATTCAAGTGCATATACATCATTTGGAACAGGTGATAGTATTTTTTATGTATTCGGTGCTGCGGGAGATTGCAATGTTCGTTTAATCGTAACAGATGTCAATGGCTGCAAGGATACAATTGCTCAATTTCTTAGATTGTATCAGCCGGATGTTAGTTTTACATCTGATACAACTGCAGGATGTATTCCTTTCACAGTTAATTTTACCGATGCATCATCAGGAGATACTACTCTAATAAGCTGGTACTGGGATTTTGGAGACTCTAATTCATCAACTGAGCAGGATCCTTTTCATATTTATGATACAACAGGGGTTATGAACATTACTTTAACTGTAACTGATACATTGGGCTGCATAGGCACAAGAACCGAATATGGTTATATAACATCTCCTAAACCTATCCCCGGTTTCTATGTTTCAGATACTACTATTTGTCTCGGTGATGTTGTAAATTTTATAAATACATCAGTTGCTCCTGTTGGAAGTTTAGAATATTTATGGGATTTTGGAGATTCTGGCACATCTACTGATGTAAGTCCCTTGCATACTTATACAGATACAGGGTATTTTTCTGTTAGCTTAATTGCTAATGATATGATAATTGGATGCGATTCATCTTTCACAAGAAATAATTATATCCATATACAGGCATATCCTGTGATAGACTTTACTGCCGATACTAATAAATCTGCTTGTTATCCTGATATGTTTAGTTTTTATGACCAGACTATATCTGCTCATATTGCTTCCTGGCAATGGAATTTTGGAGATGGCACAGGTTCAGCTCAACAAGATCCCGCCCATACATATTATATGCCGGGAACTTATGATGTTTGGCTGACAGTAAATACTACCTATGGTTGCAACAGCGATACAATTAAGCTGGGATACATTGAAGTGGGTGGACCTTTTGCTAATGGTATATTCCCTGACAATATTTGCAAAGGTGTTGAGGTTGATTTTATTATAACTGATACATTAAATATTTATGAGTTTACATGGGATTTTGGTGATGGAAGTGTAATTGTTGGCACAGATGACACAGTTGGTCATATATATAACCAGTCCGGGACAATATATGCTGTATTGATGCTCAACAGCAGTCCCACTGAGCCCTGTATAAAGTTTGCATTCGATTCTATAAATATCACTGAGTTGAGTGCCAATTTTTTCCCTTCTGATAGTATTGAAGAATGTATTCCTTATGCTCTTTATTTTAATGATTCCACAGTATCGGATGGCGCTCTAATAAGCTGGGAATGGGATTTTGGAGATGGAACAACATCAACTGAACAAAATCCACAGTATATCATTACTTCACTTTCAACAGATGTAAAATTAATTGTTGTTGATGAATATGGCTGCAGCGATGATACAATAAAAAGTATTCTCCTTATTTGCGGCGCTGTTGTTGAGCTGCCTAATACTTTTTCGCCAAATGGCGATGGCACAAATGATGTAGTATATGTTAGAGGCAGAGGCATCAAGAATTTACTGGAATTTAAAGTATTCAACCGTTGGGGGCAATTGATTTTTGAAACCGATGATATTAACGTTGGCTGGGATGGTAATTTTAACGGCGAACCACAAAATATGGATACTTATGTATATATGGTAAGAGTGGAAGATTACGATGGCAATATTCTCCCCAAAAGCGGATACATTAGCTTAATAAGATGAGGTTGCTTCGCTCCATTTGTACCACGACTTTCCAAGTCGTGATTTACGAACTATGGCTTGCAAGATTGTAATTTTAGATTTACGATTGATGATTTAATATTGGAAATTTGAAATTGGAAAATTAGGAAATAGGTTTCTGGTTAATTGTCATTTTATGGAAAAAGCAATATTTATTTTTTTCGGTATTTTATTATATTCTGTATCATTTTCGCAGGATATAATTTATAAAATAGATGGCACTGAAATTAAATCCAAAGTATTAGAAATTACAACCGATGTAATTAAATACAAAATATTTGACCATTTAAGTAGTCCTGCACGCAACATCAGTATTAGTGAAGTATTTATGATTATTTACGAAGATGGAACGAGAGAAGTATTAAAAAAAAGTGATGATGACATAATAGAACAAACAATAAAAGTAGAAGACACTAATATACATAAGTCAAAATTAGATTTTGATTTTGGATTTGGGGCAGGTGCCTTTTATAGTAATAATAGTATATTTAGAGAGATATATGGAAATTGTTTGTTTAAAGTGAATTCAAGTTTTACTTTCTGGATAAAAGATTATGCTCCAAGATTAGATTTTGAATTGATTAATGGAAGTGGAGCCCCTTATGGAGGTGTTAGTGATGCAAGTTGTTATATTGATATAAAGTCAATAAAATTATCAGCTTTATACAGAATAAAAAACCAAAATGAAGTTTTGGATATTATTTGTCCTTATATTGGAGCAGGTTTTAGTATGTTTTTTATTAATGAATCAATGTATGGCTCAAGTGGTAAATATTTTTTCGGTGTTCCTACATCAACAAATAAAGATATTACTAAAGAAGTTTTATTAGGACATATATTATGCGGATTTGACTTTAAAATATTTTTCCTGGAATTAATATATTCCATGGCTTCAGTAGATGCTTCAGAAGGTGCTGGTGGTAGTGATAGTATTATTGGTGGTTTTAGTGCTATTACTGGTTTTAGGTTTAAAGATTTCTGAAGATATTCAATGCTATTACTGGCTTTAGGTGGTAAAGGTAGGGTAAATATTATTAAATTAATTTTGATTTTATTTTTTCTAAAAAAATATTGTATTTTTAATAAATTTTTGATTTAATAAATTTTTATATATTTTTACATTTAAATAAATATCTAAAAATGACAATTCAACAAATCATAAAAAAAACAGAAACACTTAACAAAGAGGATTTTCAAAATCTTTTTTTTGAGTTATTAAAAAAAGCAAATACACAATATAATATTAAAATATATTTGAATGAATATAAAACAGATAATAAATTTATTGAAAAGCCAAAACAAGAACAAGCAAATAAACGAAAATGGAAACATTTAGGTAAACATAGTTTTGGAGGAAAATTAGATAATATTAATATAAGAGATTATGCTTATGAATAATTTGTGATAAAACATTATGAAGAAAATTTTAATCGATACTAATGTTTTTGTATATGCTTTTGATAAAGACTCTTCGTTTTTTAAACAAGCTTATCAAATTTTAATAAATCAAGAATATCTGTTTTTTATTACAGCTAAAAATATATCTGAACTATATGCAGTTTTAACAAGACAAAACTATAATACAAAACAAATAAAGGAATATATTAATGATGATATTATATCATTTTCAGAATTATTGTTTCCAACAAACGAAAGCATCAAAATATTTCACAATTTAATGAGCAAATACAATGTTAAAGGAAACAGAACTTATGATATTGAGATAGTATCAATTATGTTTGTAAATGGCATTGATACAATAGCAACATTCAACCATAAAGATTTTATTAATATAAATGAAATACAAATTTTAAAGGAGTGCTTATAATAAAATCCGTTGAAAACGTATTTGTAAAAAAAATAATATTTTATTCAGATAATCATACTTTATAAGAAAAATTTTTTTATTTTTGTGAAACTATTAAAATTGAAAAACAATACAATTTTGGGCTTGTAACCCATTATAAAACAACATAAAAAAGCGTTAGCTTTTATTTTTGCTCTTGAAAATCGACAATTTTCAAACGTCTGACGTCTACAGGAATAATAAGCAATACGCTCACGCTAAGGCGTGGGCTGAGTTTATTTGTAGACGTGGGTGTTTGTCGATACCTCAAGAGCAGATAAAGTTACAGTACCCACGCTTTTTTATTTTAATTATTAACTGCCTTTGGGGCTGGGGCAAACTAAAACTTAATAAAAATGAAAAAATTTAAAAAATCAGGATTAATATTCGCAGCAATATTAATCTGTGTAATCTTTTTAAATCTGTGTAATCTGTGTTTTTCACAGGAAATACCACAGAAAATATCGTATCAGGGTAAACTGCTGGAAAGTGGTGTCCCTGTAACAGGAACTAAAAGCATCACTTTTACAATTGACACGTGGAGTGAAACGCACCCAAGTGTTCAGGTAACAGACGGATTGTATTCTGTAACACTTGGTGAAACAACACCAATTCCAACAAGTATTTTTGATAACAGTTCAACAACTACTTTACAAATAACTGTTGCAGGTAGCCCGCTTAGTCCGCAAACCGATATTTTTTCGGTTCCTTATGCCTACAAAACCGAAAAAGCAGTGAATGCTGAAAATGCGGACGCTATTGGTGGAAATGCTGTTTCAACAACTTCACCAACTACAGACCATGTATTAAAGTGGAATGGTTCACAATGGACACCTCAAACAGATGAATTAGGTGGACTTACTTTACCTTATGCTGGGACTAATAGTGGTAGTAGCAATGCATTTGAAATTACAAATACAGGTACTATGCATGCATTTAAAATTACAGATAATGGTGATGCAGCAGCGATATATATAGATAATGCTTCTGGTCCAGGCTGGGGTGCTATTGAAATTGATAATTATGCAGGGGTCGGAATCGATATAAATAATAAAAGTGCTAGTACTAAGGAAGCTTTGAATGTATATCATACAGGTGATGATTTTCATTGCGCTTATTTCTATTTAAGTAATGTAAGTAATCCTGATGATGCAGTTTATGCAAGAACTACTGGTACTGGATATGCAGGTTATTTTAATGGTGATCTTTATGCTGTAAGTGCAAATGCAGGCATTAAAGCATTTAAAATAGATCATCCTTTAGACCCTGAAAATAAATATTTATTTCATTCTTCTGTTGAAAGTTCTGATATGATGAATGTTTATAATGGAAATATTGTGCTTGATAATAATGGAGAGGCAATTGTTGAATTACCTGAATGGTTTAATGCCTTAAACAAGGACTTTCGGTATCAATTAACCTGTATTGGTGGTTATGCCCCCGTTTATGTTGACGAAGAAATATCAAACAACAGTTTCAAAATTTCAGGTGGTGCATCAGGAATAAAAATATCATGGCAGGTTACCGGTATTCGCCGGGATCCTTTAGCAGACAAAAACAGGATACAGGTAGAAGTTGAAAAACCTGATAAATACAAAGGGCATTACCTGCATTATAAAGCGTACAATCAGCCGATAGAGAAAAGCATTGAAGTAGTAAAAGACCGTCATTTACGTGAAAAATTAAATAACAATAATAAAAAATAATTCATTAGGAATATTATTCTTAAATTGTTAAATGGTTATATTGTCATTTTTTAGTCATTAGTCATTTTTTTACTTTTTACTTTTTAATTGTTATATGGCTATATGGTTGATAATGACATAGCCATAACTATTCTGTTTCTGTGAATTATTTATTATGTTAATTGTTTTAGGTTATAAGTTATACGTTATAAGGTGTCCATGCCTAAATAACGTTGACCGTTTTTTCAAGTTTATTTAACTCGATTAATAATGATGTTGATTTTTGTTTTTTGTTTCTTTTTTTGACATTTGTATTGACTTTTCCTGCGTGGCTGGT
>SDBV01002578.1_pt1 | contig 27038 bp, 23 predicted proteins | sample 2277081 | NCBI WGS metagenome assembly SDBV01 (sample SAMN10402039, study PRJNA504765) | marine sediment metagenome | isolation source: marine sediment core GS10_PC15, 223 cmbsf | place: Arctic Ocean: Southern Knipovich Ridge | collected 2010 | reverse complement strand
CATTGAAGGACTGTCGCGTGTCCCCTTCCTGAATTCGACCACTATTATGGAACTCGACACCGTGCCCGAACATCTGATTATGATCGGTGGCGGTTATATCGGGCTGGAATTCGGTCAAATGTTCCGGCGTTTCGGAAGCCGTGTCACCGTGTTGCAACGCGGTGACCAATTGCTGCCCCGGGAAGATCCGGACATAACCGAGGAATTGACCCAAATTCTAAGAGAAGATGGTTTAGATATAATTTTGGAAGCCGAAACGGAGCAGGTTGGTCTCAATGGTGATAGCAAGATTAAGTTAGCTGTTTTGACACCTGATGGAAAGCAAAGCATCGTGGGATCACACGTGCTGGTGTCGGCTGGTCGCATTCCTGACACGGATTCGCTTAATCTACCGGCCGCCGGCATTGAATCGGATGACCCTCACTAAACGCCTTTAAACCGGGCCAGGCCGTACTCGAGCCCATCGACCAGAGCCTCCCAACTGGCTTCGATGACGTTTTCGTGAACACCGATCGTCCCCCACGCCACCTCGCCGTCGGTGCTTTCGATGAAGACTCGAACCTTCGCCCGCGTGCCACGGCTTTGATTGATAACGCGTACTTTGTAATCGGTAAGGTGTATCTTGTCGACCAAAGGCTCAGCACTGCGTAACGCCTGCCGTAAAGCCCGATCCAGTGCGTTGACCGGACCGTTCCCCTCGCCGACGGCCACGAACCGTTCCTCGCCAAGGCGTATCTTGACTACCGCCTGCGATTCGGTCACCCCTGAGCGGCGCCGGTGGTCGGTCACCTCATAGCTCTCCAACTTGAAAAGTGGTTTATAGACACCCGTGTTCTTGCGGATGAAGATTCCCAGAGAACCATCAGCGGCGTCATATGTGTAGCCCTCTTTTGCCTTCCCTTTCAGCTTGGTGAGCAATTCGGCCACTTTTTCCTTATTCTCGGACAGCTCCACTCCGATCTCGCGGGCCTTGTGGATGATCGTCGCCGAACCCGAGAGATCGGAGGCGATGATCGTCGGAAAGTTGCCGACGACTTCCGGATCCACGTGCTCGTAGGCACTGCTGTTCCGCTTGATGGCGCTGATGTGGACACCGCCTTTGTGGGCGAAAGCGCTCTGCCCGACATAAGGCTGGTGATTGTCGGGAACAACATTGGCCACCTCGGCCACATAGTGGGAGAGGTCAGTCAATTGGGCCAGCTTCTCCGGGCCGACGGCCTCAATTCCCGCTTTCAGTTCGAGATTAGCGATGATCGAGCAAAGATTGGCGTTGCCGCAGCGCTCTCCATAGCCGTTCACCGTCCCCTGAACCTGAGTGGCCCCCGCAGCCACCGCCACCAGAGTATTGGCGACGGCGCATTCGCTGTCGTTGTGGGCATGGATGCCGATTGGGGTCCCGGACAAATCGACGACCTCCTCGACTACGGCCCGCAGCTCGTTCGGGAGCCAGCCGCCATTTGTATCGCACAGAACTATCCAATTGGCCCCGGCGTCCTCGGCCGCCTTGATCGTCTCCAACGCGTACTCCCGGTTCGCGCCCCAGCCGTCAAAGAAATGCTCAGCGTCGTAAATGACCTCAAGACCGTGGTCCTTCAGAAACTTGACGGAGTCGGAGATCATTTTGAGGTTCTCCTCGTTTGTCGTCAGCAGCGCCTCGGAAACGTGCAGGTCCCAACTTTTGCCGAAGACGCAGACGGCCGGTGTGCCGACCTCGACTAAGGCTTTGAGTGTCGGGTCGTCCTCGGGCTTGATATTCTTGCGCCGAGTACTGCCGAAAGCGACCAACTTGGCCCGCAGGCCGGCTTCTGCGGCGCTCGCAAAGAACTCCCGATCCCGCGGATTAGAGCCGGGAAAGCCGCCTTCGATGTAATCCATCCCGAAAGAGTCGAGCTTGACGGCTATTTTCAGCATGTCCTCGACGCTCAGAGCGATACCCTCGCGCTGCGCTCCGTCTCTTAATGTCGTGTCATAAAACTTTATCATCGGTGTATCCATAGGTGCGAAATTTGTGGCCGCCGTCCGGCGCTGGCCGGCCCTACTGTACCGCCCCGGCTGTGACCGGGGTACCGTTGGTTTGAGCGTAGGCATGGAACTTGGCCATCAGGTCGATCGTAATCGGCCCCGGCTTACCGTCACCGATGAGCCGCTCGTCCACAATGGTGATCGGAGCGATCTCCGCCGCCGTGCCGGTGAGGAAAGCCTCATCGGCAACATAGACATCATGGAGAGTAAGTATACGCTCCTCCACCGGATAGCCGGCTTCCCTAGCCAAGTCCATAACTGTGTCGCGGGTCACGCCCTTGAGGGCGCCCATGCTAGTCGGCGGCGTCACTACGGCGCCGGCATCGACCAGGAAGAAATTATCAACGATGCATTCGGTCACGTAACCGTCGGCATTGAGCATCAGGCCCTCCTGAGCATCGGTCCGATTGACCTCTAAAGTAGCCAACACGTTGTTTAAATAGTTGAGTGACTTGACTCTCGGATTCAGGGCCTCGAGTAGGTTGCGCCGGGTGGAAACCGTGATGATCTTCATCCCCTTGCGGTAGACCTCTTCGGGATAAATACTGATCGTTGAGGCAATGATGAAAATAGACGGCTCTGGACATTTGATGGGATTGAGCCCGAGATCACCTTTGCCTCGCGTCACTACCAATCTCATATAGCCATCGGCCAGACCGCTGCGACGAGCAGTCTCGAGCACCTTCGCCTTCAATTCATCACAGGTCAACGGGACGGTAAGCATAATGGCCTTGGCGCCGCCGTAAAGACGGTCTAAGTGCTCGTCGAGCTTGAAGATCGCGCCGTTGTAGATGCGGATGCCCTCGAAAATACCATCGCCGTAGAGCAGGCCGTGATCGAATATTGATATCTTGGCTTCGGCTTCGCTGACAAACCGGCCATCCAGATAGATCTCCATTTGGATATTCTACCTAGCCTGGCGCTATCTTGTAAACCCAAAGACGTCCATCTGTATGCTCGCTCGAGACCTCCCCGAGACGCCGTCCGGCGACAGCGGGTTCGCAGATGAAGTACTTCGAGTCCTCATATTGGAGCGAGAACCCGGTCGCCCCGTCCACTTGGACGCCAACGCCCGTCCACCCATCTCTTTCGACAATGATGACGTTACAGCCCAATTCCCGGAGCAGGGCGGCCAAAAGAATTGATTTGCAATCGGCGTCACCGACGTGGTCGTAGAGGGTCTCCAGCGGCCAACGCGTATAACGACGCCCTTTAGTCAGAGCGTCGGCCGCGGTGGGGATGGCTTGGACAAAAGCCAGCGCCGACTCGACTTGGTAGACGGGCTCCAGCCCTTCGGCCTCCCCCGTCTCTTTCAGTCCCTGGGCGAGCCGACAAACTTCTTCGACCGTGCCCGCCTGAACGAGCTGTCCATACACGCGCCGGCCGAACTCGCCTTGATTGGCCGGGTTGGTTCGAACGCACTCCTCATAACGCCGCCGCTCGAAAGCCAGTTCGAACCGGAGATCTCTAACCTCGCCCGTCGGTCCGGGCACCTGCCAATGATAAAGGCGGACGGTTCGCCCCGCTACCTCCCCGCTCCACGCGGCCAGCCTCTCTCTTTGCGGCCCCGGGTCGTCCTCGCCGACGACCCGGCGGACTGTCCGGGGTTTCCGGGCCACAGAGACGAAAGCCAGCGTAACCGCCAGACCAAACGGAAGCAGAGTAGGGTCGACAGCCAAGAACAGCAGCGACGCCAATAATGCAAACCGCCAGGCGAAGGTGTCTATCCACGCTATACCAGTCCGCCTGGTAGCTCGCTCGCGGAGCGGGGCCGGGCCGGGCCAAACGACGACCTCGAAACGCTTCAATGATAACGCCCCCATCGCCATCAAGATGTACGCCAAAAAGGCGACGAGAATCCACGAACCGTCACGCCCCAGTGCCGGGAAGACCGGCTCGGCCCGCAAGAGCCAGACACGTAAAGGAAGGATGTAGAAAAGCCCAACAAAGACTACGCTGACCAGGAATATCACGCCGCGTCCTCCTCCGCGGCCGGGACGAAGGCCAGTTGCACGTAGATGAGCTGATGCGGCCGGGAGATATCGACCACCCCCGCCTCCTTAAAAAAGGCAGGATCGGTCGCCAGCGGCGAACCGCGGCCCCCGGGTAAGACGGCCAGGACAACGGAGTCGGAGCGGGCCGACGTCGGCATCGGGGGCGGACGCGAATCGCGCCGGAGACGGTCGAGGAGTTCAGAGATATGTTCGCGGTCGCCGGTCGCTTCCAGCAGCGACTTGTCAAGGGTCTGCTCGTCGACGAAGGTGAGTCCGGCCCGGGCGAAGTCGCTGAGGGCCGCAGCCACTTGTTCTTCTCCAAGCAAGCGCCACTCTCGATGATGGCCGACAGCATAGCGGGCCGACTCGTCTTCCTTCTCATAGCGGCCCTGCTTGTATCGAGGATGGATCGGCGGCTCCACCGGAAAAAAAGGCGGCTGGGCCCGGTCAAAAACACCTTCCCGACCGGCCGCGGCAGGTTTGCCCAGGGCACGCAGGTATCGTTTGCGAAGCTCGGTTAGAACATCTTGCTCGGCAAAGAGTGCCCCCGACCAACTATGGAGCGCTTCACCTGCATTTTCCTCCACTTCTGCGGCTGACAGCCACTCCGCCAACAAGCGCCACCCGGCCCGATCGACCGCTTCTTTATACCCGGCCACTAATGAGTCGATATAGTTAGAGCGGGAGTCTCGCAACGAAGCCTCCGCCCGCTGAAAATAAAGGAAGATGAAGATGCCGGCCAGGGCGGCGGCGAGCGCCCCGAAAACGAACGGCGACGGCAGGTAAGCCGGATTGATATAGTTATCGGGAAAGGCGCGTAAGACCCGCGTAAATTCGATACCGAAAAAATAGGTCAAAGGGATCAGCAACCAGCCTCGGGCGACGAGAGCTACGGCATCAGGATGCCCTTTGAGACGCCGGACGAGGTCCGCCCGAAAGACCTCCGGGTCCTTGAGCTTTCCGGTTTCCGCGGCCGCCCGGCTCTCAATATCCTCCGCGAGTGCGGCCGTCCGATCCCGGAGCCTGTCCAGAAACCTCTCTGCTTTATCGAGAGCACCCGGCTCCGTCATGAGATCGTCCAGTTCGGCGGCGAGCGCCGCGGCCTCCGTCTCTCCGAGGCGGTCGAGGTTCCGTTGAAGTCTGCCGATTATCCTCGGCAGTCGTTCCCGGCCAAGATAATCTATATGACCGTCGATCTTCTCCAACCATGAAGAGAGCGGTGTACCTGCGAACCGGCGAATATCTATGGTCAGCGAATCGGCCGCCGCCCCCTCCTCAACGGCGACGACTCGATCGCGAAGAGCGGCCGCGGTAAAATCGCGCCGCTTCAGGTACTCATCTGCCTGTCTATAGAAAAGTTCGCCGGCGCCTGAAAGCAGTCCTTCATTGACCAGTTCTCGAATAAAACGGCCCGCCTCCTCCTTGATTAATCTCTCGATCGGATGAGTGAGCCCCGCCAACCCGACTCCGGCCGCACGAGCCCGGCGGACCTCCATGATATCGCCAAGCGCTGTGTCAAAGGATGGTTCTGTCAGCAACGAGGCAAAGGCAGCGGCTACTTCACCAGCGCCCATCTCGCCGGCAGCATCGCTTGGATGAGACTCGGAAACGAAGAAGTGCCGGTGATAAGCGCTTTTATCAAGGAAGGCCGCATCCCCCGGCGGCAACCGAAAGATACCGGTCAACTCGATCGGCCCGGCTTTGGATGTGTCCTGAAGACCATCATTGAAGAGTCGAGCCAGCTCCGCCCCCAACTCTATGGCGCTTCGATCGTCTCTATCGGCAATCGTGACAATCGCGCGACGCGCAGTCTCAGTCCCGGCCCCGCTCCGCCGGGCGGCGAACTTGCCGACGCACCAATCCAGAAAAGCACCATGGTCTCCATTGTCGTTCAGGGCAACGGGACACTCAATATGAGTCAGCCCCCCGGCGCTCTTGAAGGAGAATCCGGCCGCCCCCTCGACCGGATGTAGAGTAGCCAGGGTCAGCCGGCCGGGCGCTGTTGATGACTGGAGGCGGCGCAAGGAATCGATGCCGAAGGAACCTAGGCCCAGAATAATGACGTTCATGGCCTACCCGGCTAACGGCAATCCCCGGTCGCGCTGGTCTTTCAACCGGTCGATGTAGGCTGTCAGAGCCTCGTACTCGCGCTTGAGCATCTCACGTTCCTCCTCGTCATCCCGGCGTTTCACCTCGCTGACGATGACGCGATCGAGGTACTCCTCGATATCTGTGATCAAGTGATACTGCTTCAGTTTCTCGAGTTCGCCGACGAGCCGGCCGGCCTGCTTCGAAACCTCGGGGAAATTGACGAGATTCTCGGCCGCCTCGAGGCGACCGGAAGCCGAGAGCGTCTCGATCGATCCCATTTGCATCACCTTGTCTGCTTCGACCAGCTGGACGGCGTAGTAGTCCTGGGCGTCCCCGGCGAAGATGTATCCCCGCAACAGGCGGCTGTCTATCTTCTCCTGCTCGATCAGCCCCAGTATGACCGGGTCTTTCTTGAATACCAGATAATCAGTGAACAGGCCGAGCGCGAACTCGCAAACGGTATCCTCATCCAAACGCGAGCTGGTCCGCAGGTCGGGCAAAGCATCGATGTCCCGGCTCCAATCCTGCCGGATATGCAGCGGCTGGCTGCCTGAAAGCTTGGCGCGGCGCATATATTGCTTATAATCGGCGCGCAAGGTCGGCATGACCCGTAGGGCGAATAGGGGCAGGCCATGCTGGGCTTGCAAGAGCGTAACCTGGTGGTTGTCTGACGTCCGCACTAGTCCGGGGCGGTTCTGCCCTTCCGGCACCGGCAGCACATCCGGATCGCTGTAGCCGAGCGAATAGGTCCGCGGGAGATCGACAGTACCCGGGTCGTGGGCCTTTTCTTTATCATAATTCCAACACGGTTGCGACAGCTCAAAAAGATTGCCCATCACCTGTTCGGAGAACTTCTGCTGCCCGACACTCTCGTTGACGGCATCGACGGCCGTCCGGGTCAAAGTCTCCTTGAAGAGTTGTCTGACATACTCCGAGACCATCGCTATGAGGACCTTGTTGACCTTCACTTCCTGGTCCGCCTCGGCCAGGTCATACAGGCCTTGCCCGTGCAAATTTTGCGTTTCGTTGAGTCGGGCCAAGATCGCCTTAACATGTTTGGACATATTCGCGGAACCGACTTTTTCAGCATAGACCTCCTGAAACTCGGAGGATTCCAGCGCCTCGAGCACCTTATGCGGAAATATCTGCGTGGTGATCGTCGCGCCGCGGTCGGCCTTGGCCAACGAGCGGTCCCGGCGCCGCTCGTCCGCCCGTTCGGCCAGGCGGTTGAGGCGACCTATAATCAAATCCAGCTTGTCCAGTTCGCGGTCGATGACGCTCCGCTGGACTTTCCGGCCAATGCGTATCTCCTCATCCTCCAGGTACTCTTCGACGACCTGCTCTTGACCGACCAGGGTCGTCAGAAGGTGTTGCTTGCGGTCGGCGATCCTTTCCTGAAAGGACGCTTCCGTTAAGTCTCTCAGTGCTGAGGCGAGACGTCTCGACGCCTGGTTGAGGTTGCGGTTGCGAAACGGAACGAGCGAGGCCCCCGTCAACTGCTCGACCAACGCCAACTCCTTATTGAGTCGGACCCGGTGCCGCCCCTTGACCACACCCAGCTCAGCCTTCTCCTCACGCAGTTGGCGCAAGAGCTCTCGGGCGCTTTTCTTGGCCGCCAAAACCGTCTTCTGAACGTAGGCGACGCCCAGCTCGCAGTGGTCGACCAGATTTATTACCGCCTCGACCGCTTCTTTCTTCGCCTCCCCTTCATGACCCCGACAGTTATGGTCGATCAAAAAGAGCCCTTCGGTAATGCGGCTGTCATTAAGGTCGATCTCCTTGGTCAGCTTATCGAAACGGCCTTTACCAACCGCCCGGGCCAGCTCTCCCCCGGTCGGGATCTGAGCAACGAAATCGAGCGCCGGTCGGCATAAATCGTCTATGGCGACCATATTCATCGGTCCCAGCCGCTCGCATAGGCCGGCCAGGCGTTCATCGCGTTCTATCGACTCGTCCATCCAGGTGTCCGTGGCGGTCAAGTCCGTGTAGATCATGTCGCGCAGAAAGCGATAGACCAGTTGCGACTGGATGGTATGGCGCGGAAAAAGTATCCGACTGAGGCCGAGACTGCTATAAGCGGTCCGTTTTCCTTGCCGCTGATGAGAAGGCTCGACGACGGCGTCGATGTTGGTCAAGCCGACCCCCTCCTCCTCTTGCCCGACGGGAGTAACAATCATCTGATACATGGCGTCCGCCGTCAGGTCGTAGGCGTCTTCGGGGCGCTCGAGGTTGCCGATATTGCCAAGCTGCTTGTCTATAAGATAGACGTATTTCGATAGATTACCCGCCGGTATGTTCACCCGCTGGCTGGAATCGCGGGTCTTCGTGTCCAAGATATACTTGTTTAAGTCGCTTCCCGGCGACAGGAAGTAGTCCAGCTCCTTGAGGAACGAGTAGGCGTTGGCCCGGTGCGCCTGGGTCAGTTCAAGGGAACGCTTGCGCGCCTCTTCTTCATACACCCCTGGCAGAAAGATAAACGAGCGTATCTCAGGCACGCGTCCCTGGGACAAGACGGCCCGCCATACTTTGTACAGAATATCGAGGAAAATGCCGCTCCCCGTCCCACCGCAGGACGATGAGATCACATAGACCCGGAAATTGCCGCCGACGTCGGCCAGATTCTGGTCGCGCACCAGATCTTCGTAGAGTGTACAGGTGTCGACGACCTTCTGCTGGATTATCGACTCCACCTGGTAGTGCATCTGGTGCAGGAAGAGCCGCCCGAGCTGGCGGACGCGTTTGGCCCCCCACTCCTGATATTGGGGCGAAACATGGTAACGATTGTCCCACCAATCGCGCAGGTTCCGGTCTTTGGCGTAGTTCTCCTGGAGGTAACCGTAACCATTAAAGTCTTGGGCCAGATTGACATACTCCTCCTCCGACTCGGAGAAGGTCCGGACGATATCGGAGTTCTGCTGCTTGAGCAAGCCGATCGTGTCAAAAAGGAGAAACTTGATCATATCGGCATGCTCTTGAACGTGACCGTACTCGACCTGGAGATGTTGCTTGAGCCGAGCGGCCGTCTCGGCGCCGGTGCCCCCCAACCCCAATATCAAGGTCGGCTGCGGAGCCCGTCGCTCGAACCGCTCGGACTCGACCGCCTCGCGGCTCCGAACTTCTCCAGTTAGCCCCTCGAAGAACTCCTCGTTAAGTATCGAACACATATTTATCCCTCCGCGCCGCTCGCGGCGTTAACTCCACTGCAGCCTATATTCCCCAATCTGTATCAGCGAGCCGGGGTGAAGCTCGGTCTCCTCGGCCACGATGACCGGCGTGGACACCACTGACCGGGCCACTCTGAGAGTCCCGTCTCGAGGACGAATGAAGACCTTTGCCTCCCCTTCGTCCCAAACCGTGAAGAGTTCGGCATGGACGGGCTCAACACCCTCTCCCGCCAAGGCCACTGTCCCATTAGCGCCCAGCGTCGCCCGACGCCCCACGCCGTCAAGATTTACCGGTCGGGGTAGTTTCTCCCCTTTAGGGGCGGCGGAAAACGCTAATCTCCCAAAGAGCGGCGGCGCAAATAATCCTCGATAAAGGAGTTGGCCGGCCGGATTGACGGCGTAGCGTCCGAATAGAACAAAAGTGGTGAGTGCGGCCAGGCCAACCAGGATAAACACATATAAGGCTATCCCGGTCGTCCGCGAGAATAGTATCTCCCTCTCCTCCCCGCTCGTCTTGATGCCGGGCTCGATGCCCAATTGAGCTATCTTCGGCGCCAGCGGCGTTTCGGCCGTGAGAGCCACCTTCAAGCGCCCCCGCCACTCCTCTTCTTCTTTTAGGTCGACGGCGTCGTCGCCTCGGGGCGCGACCACTTTGACAGGGATCGTCCGGCTCTCGCCGGGGCCAAGAACAAACTTTTTATTTTCGACGATAAGTTTCGGAGCGACGTTCGTCGAACCGCCCCCCGGCGCGCCCGCCGCGCCCGCGGCCATCGGTTGGAATCCTTTCCATGAAAGTCCCGACAAGTCGACCTCCACAGGAAGGGTTTTGTATTTCGACTCTACTACCAACTGGCGCTCGCGGGTCGTCCCCGGCCGAAGTGCTCCCCAATCGGTCTCATCGAAGGTCACGCTCACCCGGCCGCTATCCAGCTCTTGCCCGACCTTGTGTTTGAGGCGTTCCCGTCGGATCTTCTCCTTCAATTGCCGGAAATGGACCCCTAGTTCGCTCGTCTCGATCGATATCGGGCGGGTCTGCGGCCAGATCTTCTTTAAGCGATCGATGTCAGTATCTTGACTGAGGCCGATGGCCAACACATAGGCTTCCTTCGAGGCCTGCTGGGTCGCCGCCCGGTCTCTTAGGTTCGCCCAAGCCTCCCCGGGCCGGATGGCGAACTCGCTCTCAGGGGGCACATCCTCCATGCCATCGGTCAAAAAAACGACGACTGGAAGCTTTCCTTCTCCTCCTGTCAGTTCAGTCAAGACCTCGCCTACGGCAGCCCCGATATTCGTTTTTTGTCCCTTCGGGTCCGGCGCCTTCGGGTAGGCGGCACGGATCTTTTCAGTCTCATCGGCCGGGCCATCGTAGACTTTTCGCGCCTCGTTATCGAACGTGATGATGGTGAGGCGGTCGTTCGGTCCGAGATCGCGGCTGAAACCGTCGAGGGCCCGCCTGACGGCTCCAAAGTTCCCCTTCATGCTTAAAGAAGTATCGGCGGCGACAACTATGTTGGCGCCGACGTCCTCTACATCGAAGAGTTCATAGAGGTCGGCCTGGGCGCCATCATTGGCGGCCATGGACGACAAAACTGGGGTCATGACCATCAAACTCGAGGTCAAAAGAACGGCGAGAACCACAAGCCAGTGCTTAGGCTGCTTCTTCAAACGCGAATCCCCCCGCGGTCACGACATCGGCGGCGGCAGCCCCGACCCCCTCGGAGAAAGTCGGATAAGCATGAATGGTATCGGCCAGGGTGACGATGTCCATATCATTCTTCATGGCCACGGCCACCTCGTGTATCAACTCTCCAGCCTGGCGGCCGACAATATGTCCCCCCACCACCCGGTCGCCGGCGGCCACCAACTTGACCAAACCGTTTGGCGTGCTCTCAATGACTGACTTCCCTAGATATCTATAGGGCATCCGCCCGACAACAACGTTGCGGCAACGCCGCTGCGCCTCGGCCTCCGTCATCCCGACGGCAGCTATCTCCGGATGCGCATAGATGACGTGCGGCACAACTGATGCGTCAATCGCTTCCGAATCGGCACTGCTGGCGTTAAAACCGGCCAGATCGCCTTCGTAGGCAGCGTAATGTGTATAGAATTGGCGGCCGGTCACGTCGCCGCAAGCCCAAATCGCGTTGGCCGACGTCCGCAGATATTCGTCGACGGCGATACCGGTCGGGCCGATAGCTACATCGGCGGCCTCTAGATTGAGCCCCTCGATATTCGGGCGGCGCCCGGCAGCCACCATGACCTCGTCAACCGCGACAACATGGGAACCGCCCCGGTTGCGCAAGCGGGCCTCCTTCTTGCTGCCGTTGCGCCCGACCACCTCGACCCAAGTGCCGGTGCGAACATCGATCCGCCGCCCGGCCGCGTAAACCTCGGCCAGGTTCGATATCTCCTCGTCCTCACCCGGTATGAGCCGGTCATCCGCTTCGACTATGATGACTTCGATGCCAAACCGGCTGAAAACCTGGGCGAACTCTAACCCGACCGCTCCACCGCCAATGATAAGCAGCGACTTGGGCAAGATATTCAGGTCACAGGCTTCGCGGCTGGTAATAAAGCCCGTCTGCTCCAAGCCGGGTATTGCCGGTATATTGGGCCTGGAACCGGTGGCCAGGATAAACGCGCCCGCGGAAATCGTGCGACCGTCAAGATCTATGTGGTGCTCGGAGGTAAAGGTCGGCCGGCCCCGCAGCAGTTCGACCCCGCGGTTCTTAAGAACACCCTCCAGCCTATCCCCGGCGAGAGCGTCGACGATCTCGTTCTTGTATTCGACCAGGCGCGGCCAATCCAGGTGAGCGCCTTCGACCTGTATACCCAGACGCCCGGCATCCTCGATCGTATCAAGCATCTCGGCGGCCCGCACAAATATCTTCGTCGGCACACAGGCCCTATTCGGACAGTCTCCGCCCAGCGTTCCCGCCTCCACCAGCGCCGTTCTCGCGTCGTTGTCGACGGCACGGTCGATCGCCGCGAACCCCGCCGAGCCGCCGCCTATCACAATGACATCGAAATCGTACATCGCATCCCCCATCCGATTTCATCCCCACGCTCGAGCGCTCCGGGTAAACTCTCTATATATTCCAAAAACCCCGGAATCTGACGCATTGCCCTTAAGTTAGGCCGGGAGCAGCCTCGGGAATAATCAGCCCACTTTGAAAGCGGAGGTGGATAAAATGGCGAGAATGATATGCGAGGTCTGCGGTTACGTTAAGGAAGCGCTAGAGCCACCCGACCAGAGCGACCAGCCGCAACATTGCGGGCAACAGATGAAACAAGAAGACTAGTTAAGTTACGCCGCGCGCTCGCTGCTGATAAAACTAGTTGACGACCCACGCCAATATGTATATTGTTGACATATACATATGAGTGTCAAGAAAGTACTTGAAGTGCTAGCGACCGCGACTGGCTTCCAGTGGGACGATGGGAATATCGACAAGAACTGGGAAAAGCACTCAGTTTCCTTCTTAGAGTGTGAGGAGGTGTTTTTCAATGAGCCGTTGGTTGTCGCGCCGGAGTATGTGAATGCACGAGGCGAAGAGCGTTACGTTGTATTAGGCAAAACCGACTCGGGACGACGCTTGTTAGTTGTTTTCGCATTGAGAGACCGGAAAATCCGCGTCATCTCCGCCCGCGATATGAGTAAGAAAGAAAGGCGTTACTACCGATGAAGAAACTAAAGAAAATCCCGAAGTTTTCCAGCGAAGAAGAAGAGCGGGAGTTTTGGGCCACTCATGATTCAACGGAATATGTTGACTACACGGCAACTCAACCGGCAACCTTTCCCAGCCTGAAGCCTTCGGCTAAGACGATTTCAATCCGTTTACCGGAATCATTACTCGAGCACCTCAAGACGCTGGCCAATAAGCGCGATGTCCCATATCAATCACTACTCAAGATATATTTAGCGGAGCGAGTTGCCGAGGAACTAAAGAAGACCGGCTAAGGCCCGGTTTCCGAATTGCCGAAATCGAAGATATGCGGTATTTTCTATAAGTTCAGGTTCGTTTCGCGGACAAATATGGCGCATTGGTCTAGTTGGTTTAGGACGCCGCCCTCTCAAGGCGGAGATCACGGGTTCGAATCCCGTATGCGCTACGAGGTCAGAGAGGTCGTCGTGGAAATCGGCGGCCTTTTTTGTTGAATTTGTGGCTGGTTTGTGGCTGTGGTTGATATTGCATTATAGAGTCCGAAAAGAACTAGACAAACCAGAAGCAACACTTTCGGCTATTGCAAAACTATATCGATTTCCCCCGGCTTTTCCTCAGTGTCGCCAAACAATGCTGTTTGGGTTTTCTTGGAATAAGGTCTTTCTATCTTTCGCATGTGTTTATCAGGAAACGCTCCCTGCAGAACTTCGAGCGTTGTGTCATATGTGAATTCCCGCGCATCGGTTCGCACATAGATAATTGCGTCATCTGCCATAATGTCAGCACAGCCGTGGAATACTTTCTGCAGCAAATCTCTATAAGCAGGTTTTGATGTAAATTTTTTCCGCCAATTACCCTTCCCGGATGCTGGCTGATTCGGGCCTCCTAACATCCAGAGACGCAACCACTGATCGTAATAATAATTGGTGACCCCATAATAAGGTGGAGAAGTGAATAGAAGTTGAAATTGATCTTGCTTCCCACTCAATAACTCACCGAGCTTATCGACCATTAATGTGCTATCGCCAAGTATCATGGTGCCCTCGCTTAAGTCAGGGGCTCCATTTTTATAACGCCATTCAGCACGCTGCCTAAGAAACTCCGCTGGATCAATGTCTGGGGGGACCAGCCCTTTTTCTTTCCACCATTTTACTGAATATGTAGGACTCATTGCCTTCCCTTGCCTCATTTGATTCGATAGCGCTTGACTCCTTTTGCCATGTAAGTTAACCAAGATTAACGCCATAACAGTCGCATCGGTTTTGCTGGCTTTCCACCGGAGTGAAGAACGTGCGGCAAGCAGATAGCGAAGAACCTTCATTGAATAGCATGCTAAAAAAAAGTCGGGAAGGTCCTTGATATCGCTTGTCGAGAGCTCTTTTGCCTCATTATCGAGCTTCTCGATCCTTGCTAGCACCCGCGCTTTTGGTGCTGGCTTAAGTTTAACAAAGCCATAAAGCCATCCTACTGGGTTGATCTCAATTCCAACTCCACACCGACCCATTACGCTAGCTGCATAGACGCTCGACGCTCGACCCGCAAATGGGTCAATGACGGCATCGCCACGATTAGAGTAAGCATCCACGACCTCAAAAGCGAATCTAATGGGAAACATAGCGTAGTATGGACCTAGCGCCGACCACCTACCTGTTGCCGCACCTAGACTGAGTGCATCAGTAATTGAGTTCATTGCTTGTCTTTTGCTATTAACTCCCTAGCAAGGCGCTCAAGAACCTTCTTGCCCAAGTTAAGAGGAATCGCAGCTTCAGCATGCGCTGAAGTGATTGGTGTGAGAGCATTCGGGTATCGAGACGATACCAATTGATCGAGCAATCCCATCGCATCACTGAGTCTCGGATATTGAGGAGATTCTGCCCCCAAAACATCCCGATGAAAGTCTTCAAGGAAAGGAAGAGATGCTACGATCATCGCACCAGATTTGGTCTTGTAGAATATTTTACGTCCGAAATATGTATCTTCTCCATACGGCTTAGTGCTATCCGAAAAGATAATATTTCGTTTAATATATGGATCTGAAATGAGTGCCGCGGTCTGTCGAGGAAACTTCCCCGGCGCTCCATCCCCGTGATGGTCCAAGTCGATAAAGTGTTGGACAAAAGCGCCTGATTTCTCGATCCCCATGAGAAGTATCTCTTGACCTGTTATTTCCCGGACCTTTGCATTTATTCTATTTAACTCCTGCGAAATAGCTTGACTTAGCCAGGCAGGGTGACCAAATACAGCGAGCGGACCATCCAATATTATCGCAAGCCTTCGTAGCGAAGAAAGCCACTTCTTCGATTCTAAAGTTCTCAATATATGAATGACCCAAATTCGCTCCCATACCTGCATGATTTCGGCAAACATTGCTCCGTTTGTCCCGGCGGGATTCATCCCCTCATGAATGCGCAATGCGTCAGTAGAATAGAGGGTGCGCTTATTTTCACAGCCACATGAGTATTCACCGTGGCCTCGAATATAAGCTTTATCCGTCCTAAGACAGTCGTCACAGGGGCATTCCTGCCTTTGGCCTGTTGGTTTATAACTAAGAAGGACTTCATAAGTATCCAAAAGTGATTCCGCGTCTGAAGACATTCGAACGGTCTTAAACACATCGAAAATCGACTTCCTTAAAGAGCCAACGGAGGATCGCTCACCCTCACTGATAACATTGCAGCCAGGCAAAGCACAGTCAATTGATTCAGCTTGCAGGGTTTTGCTAAATACCTTGGGATTGACGGGTCGTGCCCTATCAAGATCCTTAATCCTAGCGACGTCTAGCATAACAGACGCTACTGTCACATAAGATGCCTCGGCCCCCGGGTAACCATTGCGGACATCTACTTCCGCATGGCTCCCATCTATACCTAAAACCCAATCTGGTGTCCACTCGCTTGGCCTTTCATCTGAAATAGTCAGGGCATGTGGAGAGTTTTCATTTTGCTCTCGAGCGCGGATGCGATAACCACCCAACAACTCTTTAACCCGTTCGCTTTCTACAATTCTATGCAATGGCTTATATTGCGCGAATTCACCATCATAGGGCATTTGCTATACCTCGAATTTATGAACTTGGATGGGCACAACAAACAAATTACTGAGCGTTTTCATGCGAATAAAACCGCGATCCTGGGCACGTCGAATCGACGACTCAAAGTCTGCAAAATCATAGTACTTACAAAGCTCTTTTGTTTCATCAGTATTATTAAGGTGTCCAATGAACCAATTGGCAGTATTCTTCATAATATTCTTCTGAATACTGCTAACCTCCTGCGTTGCATATACCATCCCAATATGATACTTGGCGCCTTCTTTTGCGGTACGGACCCATACATTCTGTAGGTCCAGGTCGGAACCAGCAGGCAACAGGTTATGCGCTTCTTCAATGTTAACCAAGATTTCAGGCATTGTCTGACCCATCCTAAATAGGGCTTGGTTTTCACGAAAGATCCGCCACATAATTCGTTCAGCCGCTGATCGATTTATGTCAGGATCGCCGCTAGATTGATCTATGATGACTAGCCTGCCTTTAGCGAGATCATTGTATATATCCTCCGCATAGTCGGATGCAGTACTCGAAGCATGGACATTGCGGGCTTTGCCGATCTGCCGTGAACCATTTGGCCGACTAAACATCTCCAAGAGCTTCTTAAGATCATCATCGGCCCATGGATCACCCGAGCCGCCCGAACGATTTATATGTGCTTGCTCGAACTGTTGGTAGCCGCTACTTTTATCCGCCACGAAGTCGTAGAGATAAGCAAACGCAGTGGCAAGCTGAGACCACGTCGCGTCTGAAGATTGCAATATATTGGCAGCCGCTTGATGGTTCGCACTATTATTGCCAGCACTATTTCTTAGGGCATTGATCAACTGCTCATTAAACAAGCGAGACGTGTTTGGTTTCAAATTACGAGGAACATCAAACCCGGCTTTTGCAAGTAGAGCACGATAAACTAGAGTACGCCTATTATATCGAGTCATTGCTGATCGATCATTTTGGTCAGGCAGATCAAAAGCCACTTGACGAAAGTTCTGAATGAACTTTGCGCTATCGTCAAAAAGTATTGAATCAATAATTTCTTTGCCGATCTGCAAATTATCAGCTTCGTAAAAATTGAGGAGCATCATTTTGCGGTCCGGATCCTTCGGGTGTGGTGTGATACCATAGGTTATGACATCATCCTTTAGCCCCTTGGAATTTAAAGACCAGATATTCTTGATCGCTGACGGATTTCTCCGAGAATCTTCATCTTGCTCGTTCTCATTAGCATATTCACCATTAGGGTCAAACACAATCTGCCCAAACCTAAGAGGGTTGTTAATGAAGCGGAGCTCAAAGATAGACTTGATGATAATTTTAGTTGTATTTGATTTACCAGTTCTGGTCATGCCGAAAAGCGCGGTTTTCTGGCCCAGTAAGTCAGTGGGAATGAGGTCAACTTGGACATCTGATACGCCTTGAAACGGTCGGTTTGTCGACGCATAACGGATCTCACCAACGGCGACTGACTGCGCAGACTGAGAACTAATGCGATCAGGATCTCGATAATTAACAATCCTGGCAAGAGCCTTCTTGTTTGGCTTATAGACCTTCAGCCCTTGATTGGGATAATAGTTCGATATGTCTCCCCCAAAACGCAAGATTAGCTGATCGTCGATCTCCGCTTCAGTTTTTTGCTCCACATAAAAAGTCCCAATAACCCTACATTTCACGCCGGCGAATGAAAGAATGTTATGTGTTGATGCATCCATCGTCCCAGGATGGTCCCAATGGGTTTCGATCTCACCGCTCACCCTCTGGGCTGTTTCAACGCGTACTCGCTCACTTTCAGCTGCGTTTGGGAGTGATGCCGCGTCCATCACTCGAAGAAGTAATACAGACGAATCCTCTTGCACAAAATCTATCGGCTCTTCCGGATTGATCCGCGTCGCGATCAAAAAACTAAGGCTCGGAATTCCACCAACCACTCGGCGATGATAATCATGTATCAATACCAGTGCAGTCTCATAGCTCATTGAATATACTTCGCCAATATATTGTTCCGTCTGTATAAGCGAGCCCAGCAATTCCTTGGCTTGAATTTCTGTCGATCGCTGCTGATCTTCCGAGAAGGCTACTTCGAGCTTTGAATTCGTTTTAGCTTCCATGGTGCTCCTACTCTGTCACAGGATGAACAAGGGGGCATTCCAAAGTATAGCAATAATTAGGGCTCAATTGTTATTTCGGTTGAGGGCTTCATTTGTCCTCAGCCAACTCCCGAACGAGACCGACGGTCACGGCCAGATCGACTTCAACACCCAAGCGCCGGTTGATAATGAATATCTTCGATAAAACTGCCGCATCCTGCGTTGGCCTCGTGGCCGAGCCTCACTCGGAGGATAAGGACGCTGTCCAGAACATATGGTAAGAAGGCACAGAGGGCAACGGCGCAAGACCTACTGCTGCTCAATCATAGTTAACGAAACCCTAAAGCCTAGGCGTTGAAGCCTTTCGGCCGCATTGCGCAAGCTAAGCTGGCTGAAAAACGGAAGTGAATTAGGCCAGTCAGCCCGTGGTTTAGTGATAATGGCATAGGCGACTTCATAGTCATCAGGTGTTGGCCTGCCCACCGGAATCAGGTGACCTAGAGATGGATCAACTTGCGATACTGCTTGTTGAGCCTTGTTTCTGAATTCTGATTCATATAAGAATAGCTCGGCCGCATTGAGTCCCTGCGAAAAAAGATGGCTCAGAGTTGAAGACCGTGTTTTTCGCTTCACGTGTACGAACTTGCGGCTCGGTGTCAACAAATCGCAAAGCTCAATTTGATCTCGCGGCCCACCGTATCTGATCAATTGCTCATCCATTAGGGCGTAACCCTGAGTACCTGCTACAGCTTCATTGTAATCGCCTTCGTATTGCCCCAGCGACGCAGACGGAAACGATAAGCCAGATGTCGGTAAAGCGGCAACACTATTCTTTACTTGTTGTGCAAAGCTCTTATTAACCTCAAACCAGTCGCCACCGCTAAGCACATAGAGTTGGTCTTCTATTTCTGTCTCATAGACCATGCACAAATATATCGTCCATTTGGCAATCGGATTGTCAGCTTCCCTATAAACAGCATACACATGCCGCTGCTTTAAACGATTAATCGTTAGGTCAGTGGATGAAGTGTGCAATTCAGCGAGCATTTCCTCTATATCAAGATCAAGATAGGTTTCGGCTCGACGGGCTTCTGAGTACTTGAAGCCTGTGACATTTTCCCAGTCAATGGCTTCGGGTGGGGCTAAATGCATTTTTTCAAAATCGGCGTCTTCGATGTCTTCAATCAGCCGATCCTGAAGCTGTTCAATTCGACTCTTATCTTTGATGGGTCGAAGATGATCAATAAAGCTGAAATCCTCTTTATAATTCTGGCTATGGTATGCCTCTAATAGCTCGATGCATTTGTCGGCAAGTTGCGAAAACTCTATCGGCAAACTAATCGTAAGCGCATCAGAACCTGCGATGCGCTTAGCGAAATTTTCGTCTTTCGGCCGTCCGGTAATTGCATACAGCAAATCCTTATTAACATCCAATCCAAATGTATTGAACGTTGAAGCCCGGCTGGCTTGACGCTTTGTAACGAGGGTTAACTCCTCAACGGTTTTGATATCAAGACTGCGAACGGACTCTGGATCAACGGTATTGAGAACAACCCGGAGGCCAAAATCACGCTCAAAACAATCTGCAACGAGAAGGTTGCGGCCATAGCCAAACGTAAAAGCGAATTTCCGGCCACCCGCTTCAACAAATAAGATTCCGGCGGCCGTCGCGGTGTTTAGATGAGAGATCGGATCGGTAACACCCGTCTGGAGAAACTTGAGCCATGATGGCGGTTTTACGTGCGATCTTGACGTATAGATTGTCCCTTCATACGGGGTTCCGGGTGCGAGATCGTATACATTTAAGGATCCCGGTTCTTTGAGCGCTTCTTCAAAAGAATCGATTTCTTTGAGGAGAAGTATTTTTAGCTGCGTGGATTTTTCTCGAGTCACGTGATCCTCAGGTTCCTGAAACTGTATCTGCTTATTATATCGAACCCTTGATTCAACTCAAAGCCTGGCCAAGCAAGCCCCCTCTCCAATTCCGTCCTATGCCTGGTTTAATGAGTACGAACACCTGTTTGCTTTGCTATCCCCTATCTGCTACTATGGCCGTAGCACCACAACCGCATAAGAAATGCCCGGCGCTGCGGAAACAGCCCGGGCGTGGACACGAGAAAGGACGTCTCATGTCAATCAATGAGGATATCACGGAACCAATCGATTCGCTTCACGCCTTGCGGCGAGAATTCCGCGAAGCAGCCAGCCGACGAGAAACTGTAAGCTTGGGTACGCGAACTTCCGAGCTTAGAAAGCTGGATAGGAGGATTGCCGAACTGACGATCGATCTCTTGCAGGATACGCTCCGGCGACTGGATCGCTAAATGGCACGGGGCAGCATAATCAAAGTCAAAGGCAAGAGCGGCACGACGTACGCTATCCGTTTCTACGGCCCAGACGGTAAACGTCAGTATAAAACGATCGGCCAGAGAAGGGGAGACGCTGAGCGCGCCTTGCGGCAGATACTCGGCCAGGTCGATCGAGGAGAATATCGCCCCGTCCCCGACATCACCTTTGCAGCGCTGGCCGAGAAATGGTTAGAGCTTAAGCAGGTGCACGTGCGCCCAAAGGCTTTGGCCAGCTACAAATCTCATGTTAAGCGGCTCGTCACCGGTTTTGGAGACTACAAAGTCAAGGATATCTCCAGCGAAATGGCCGAATGCTTTTTCGCCGGCCTGCAAGGCGAGGGTCTGGCGCCCGCCACTAATGGGCGCGCCCTCACCATTCTAAAGAGCATCTTAGAGAAGGGTTGTCAGTGGGGCTACTTAAGTCGCAACCCCGCCGCATATATCAGGAAGCCAACGGTCCCGAAGAACGAAATGGACTGGCTCGACCCAAAAGAAATGAGGCGCTTGATTGCCGCCGCCGACGAGCGGTACCGCCCGCTGATCATGACGGCCTGCTATACGGGCATGCGCCAGAGCGAGATCTTGGGCCTTAAGTGGGGCGATGTCGATTGGCAAAGCGGCAAGCTATATGTCCGGCGCGTCCTTCAACAGGGCCGTTTCTACGAGCCCAAGACCCAGTCGTCAAAACGGGCTGTGGTAGTTCCACCGGTGCTGCTGGATGCGCTTAGGATCCATCAATTGCGGCAATCGGTTGAGCTGGCAGAGAATCCGCTGGATCTGGTCTACCCCAACAGTGCGGGTCGTCCGATGGCGAGCCGCAACCTTGCCCAACGCGTCTTTGAGCCGGCACTTCGAGCGGCGGGGCTGCGCAAGGTGGGCTTTCACGCGCTACGTCACTCCTATGTGTCGCTTCTGCTCAGCCAAGGCGAGTCGATCAAGTTCATCAGCCGCCAGGTCGGCCACTCAAGCGCCAAGCTCACGCTTGATGTTTATAGTCATTTGTTGGAGGGCGCAAATGAGGAGGCGATGGCTAGGTTGCAGGAGCGCCTGACGATTGGATAATATGTTAACAATCCAAGCAACCTATTGAGGCATTTCATAATTGGAGGAACATGCCAATAGACCCAGCCAAGTGGACGGCAAGCTGCCAAGCGTATGAAGAAACATGGGAAACCCTCGATACCTGTTTATATGATTTATGCGAAAAGAAGCCGGAACACGCCGATTACCCTGATGTCCTGGCCAAGGCTACGATTATTGGGCGAAGCTACCAGACTGGAATAGAGCGGCATATCGGTGTTCCGCACACGAAGCCTCGTGTCCCGGGTGCCGCCATCGTCCACCTGTCTCGCCTTCTATCAAGCGGCGGAACGAAAATAGACCGCCTGATCGCACAGATTCCAGACGACCAAACGCTGACGAATGACGATGCACGGACGATTGTGGCAGCACATGGAGATCTGTTGAATTTGTTGGATGCGCGCAAGACACCGCGCTCGTTTGTCTCAAAATACTTGCATTTTCATCGTCCCAGTGTGCCGATCTACGACGGTTATGCCCAGAAGATCCTCTACCGACATTTTCCATGGCGGCCGGAATACGAGCTTTTTGAGCGACCACAGGCATCTGACGAGCGCTACTACTGGCATGTTTTGCGTTTCATGGAGCTATACCGCCAAGTAAAAAGCATCGATCCCAGTGCCACCGTCAAACAAACTGATTACTTTTTGTTGAATTATCTGAGATCCACATGAGGCAGTTATCCTTGGCCTGACCCAAACCGCAACACTGCCTAGTGCAATACCCAGTAGCGCCAACGTTATTAACCCAACTAAATTGTCGCCATCAGCGGCATATCCTCGCTGCCCACGCCAAACGGTGAGAGCATGTTAGTCTCGCCGACGAAAATGTGGTGACCGGTATCGACATAGAGGGTGATGACCTCTTAGCGACCCAACGGCCTCATCGTATTGCCAGGGACTGAGGTTCGCTTCATTTCCAGGCACAGCGCACCTGATGGAGACCATAATCGGCCGAGCGTACGGGGCATCGGTCAAGATGTCATAGGCTATACCTCGGAACTTATACCGCCCGGGCAGGAGCTTTGGCGACGGCGCCACGGTCACCGTGGTAACCCCGCTTTGAGTGACGTCGCTAAATGTTATCGTTACATTCGGGTATCCCTACAATACTAAGCCCATGATAGCTTTACGGGCAGCGGGGCCGAAGTCGTCGATGATTAGCGTTGCGCTTGAAAGATCCTGCTGACCCGAGTCTCTATTGCGGTAACCAACACACATCATACCCGCTGCTGTGGCTCCGATGACTCCATTACGCGAATCTTCTATCACCAGACAAGTTGGAGCGCGCGCTGCTGCAAGTTCGGCTGCTTTGAGGAAGATGTCCGGCGCTGGCTTGCCATTTGCCACGTCTTCGCCCGTCACTATTATGTTGAAATGGTTTTCAAGGCCCAAGCGGCTTAGGATCAGTCCGGCATTCTTCCGTGGTGAAGATGTAGCTAATGCCAGGATCTTGTTATGATCCTTCAGCTGCTCTAAGAGGTGTTTTACCCCGGCGACAGGCCGCAATTCGGACATTGACTGTAACTGATCGTATCGATTTGCTGCTTCGAGCTCAATTAACGTATCGATGCTCTGACTGAGGTTGAACTGCCGGTGAAGGGTCTTCCACATCTTCACTGCCGACAAGCCAACAAAGCTCTCATATTGTGCGGGTGATACATTGATGTGTAATTGCCGAAATAACTCGCGGTTGCTTTCCCTATAGATTGGCTCAGTGTTTACAATTACGCCATCAAGATCGAAAATCACAGCGTCTATCAGCATTGTTTATGTCCAGAGGAGCGGCTAACTATATTTGATGTTGTTTTTTTCAGCGATCTCTAGTAGTTCGGTGTCCAATAGCTCGTTATATTTCATACCCTCTGCCTTAACCGCTCCATCGAGGTCTCTGAGTTCACCGTTCGTCATGTAAGCAAAACGCTTAGTTGACTTGTCGCTGCAATATTGCACATACGGATCATCCAACAATTTGTTAAACCGGTCGGCAAACAACCCAATGGCTTTGAAGTCGCCGTTTACTACAAAATGAGACTGTCTTCCTTCAAAATCGCCGGGGTCATGAAATGATTCGCAATACAGACGTTGGACATTAGCGCCAATCCGAAAGTGTAGGCGCTGACGATATCTCGAATAGTAGAGATCAAATAAGGGATGGGCGGCCAGCTTCGTTAGAATCGTTCGTTTTTGCCTTGGGCCGGGCCCAGGTTTGATCGAAAGGATCGGGCCAGTGACGAACTTTATATGAGGCGCATCTTCGCCAGCCACTTCATACATTGCATCAAGAACCCTGATAAACTCACTCAACACGGACTCATCATAAATTTCACAGCTTGCTTCTCCTTGAGCAAGTTTGTAATTGGTCTGAAAATCATTCAGCCCCATCTTTAGCCAACGCCGGAGGTGTTCTTTTCCTTTCTCAGTTTCGGCCTCTGGAATTCTCATCGGGCTATCGTGAACCGTTGTTATTGGATCCGTTTGGTTGTCCATAAAGATGCGCTTGTTTGTTTGACAATCGGTACACGACTGCAAGTGGGCATCAAAAAAACGAAAGACGATTGGATCCCGGCGCCCCTCACGAACGTCCATGAGAATATCGAGAGGAATATGGTCCTCTTCCGTGTAAACAACCCTGCCCGTCTCAATTTCGTCCCAGTGCTTTATGAGTATCCCGCTCATTCCGTATGCCCCCATTTTTCGCGTGCCCGCCGCTCAGTCTCACGACTTGCCCCGACGATTTGCTGCTCAATCCGGTTTTCAGCCTCGCTCAGATAATATAAAGCAACTTCGTTCATATTGCACATTGCTGCACTGAGCTCTTTAGGAAAATTCCCATTTTCATTTTTTCCTGTCATAGTATTTAAGATCATACGAAGAGGTTCGCCAATTCGCGTTTTTACCTTGGCGAAATAGGCTGCCAATCCGTAGCTCTGGATGGCTTTCCTGATGTACCTGTGAATGTGCGCATAGTAGTGCTGCCTAAAGTCATTGAGTTCGGAATCGTCAGTCCAGTCCGTCAAGACTGTTTGAGCATGACGACCCTGCGATGCGAGATTCTCGAATAACTTCTTTAAGTGGCCGTCGTGTCCGACTTTTAGTTTCATCTCAAGATTGGCAAAATCTTTGGCTATGGACGTGTAATTATATAAGTCACGAAATATTCGCTCTGTTCCGTCTTTGGGGCCCTGTCGGAGCCGATCAAGGACCTCGTTGGCAAAAATCTTCAGCGCCTCTCGATTCATCTCACCATCTTCGCTCAAGCCCTTGCTCCTACAATAGAGACCCATCGCATCGATTATTTCGCTTTGCATGCTCTCGATGGCTTCTAATGCAGCCGCATCGTTGAGCAGTGTGGCTTGTAGAGATTGGTTGATTTTTTCGGTTCTTATGCGTGAAGCCAGCGCATAATGTGTACCATTAAGTAACCAGTATTTTCGCCTTTCAAAGAATTCAAATTCTTGCGCTCGCTTGGTAACACGCACCCCGGCTTGACCGCCGAGCACATCAACGAGCAAGTCGTGAGCGACATTGTCCGCATGGATTGTTACATCCATGTAAGGCTCCACGATCACGCGGCTTATTTCCCCGGACATGTCGATTGCCGGGCAAATACGATCGCTGACTACATCGCAGGCAACGAACATATCTAACTGCGATTTCAGCGCGGTTTCTGCTTTACGCAACGCGCGCGATGACATTTTTTCACCATTAGCAAAGACGAGGAATGCGGCAGGTTTAGAGCGCAACGCATTTACTTTGGCAAGGGTTTGCGAAAGATTTTCTGGAAGGGTTGGAGTGCATACAGTAACAATGTCTGCTTCGGCCAACGCTTCGATGGTATTGGACATGCCCTGTGGCGCCATTTCATCGAAGTACTGAAGTGAAGCTGCAGCAATCTCGGTCGTAGTCGTTCCGTCATACGTGAGATATTTATTGTTTAATCGAATATTCTCGTAAATCGGGTTCTGGTTCTCGGGGTCAGCCTGTCGCTGAAATATTATGGGATCACATGCACGGTCGGCAAACAGGGGGAAGACCAGCCCTAGGCCAAGTTTTCCGGCGCCTATGTGGCAATATTTAATGCTGCGAGTAGTCTGCGGTGTTTTCATATTTGCGCCCAAGTTGAGGAGATGTTAGCAAACGTAGACCTGATAAGCAAGCGCAGAGCATTACATGAGAATATTCGATGCTCAAACCACCCGCTCTAGCCCCAGGCAAATAGCCCCCTCGGAAATATCTTCAATATGCACCCCGGCCCGACGCCGCGCTTCAAGATGACCAACAAAATCTTGCTGCCGAGGCTGGCCAAATCGCAGTCGATAAACAGCCAAGCTACGCTTTGGTCTTTCGAACCACGCACGTTCGAGACGGAACGGGAGCATTTGGCACAGGTCGCTCTACTCTGGCGCCGCTGGTATTTCGTGGATCCAACAAGAAACGTTGTCGTCTTAATAATCTGCCAGTTACGCAGTGTGCCGACTGTCGGGAGCCTTGTCAAGGACTCGGCAATGAAGCGTATTGATCAGATCCTCTACAAGACAGATAAGACCGCTGAGCTCGACATCGTGTCATTTGCCGCCTAAACTTTCTGCCAATTTTCTGCCCGCGCCCAGCCAGAATCAAATTAGCGATCGCTGGTCCGGAAGAATTGGGCACGTTTGCGCAGTTAAAGGCCTTCGTTTTTCAACGTCTCCACGGCGAATTCCTCTGCGAACACTCTCAAGGCGGAGATCACGGGTTCGAATCCCGTATGCGCTACATGTCTCCGAAAATGCCTGCACAAAGGCATTATTCTGCTCTCAATTGCTTGAAGAAGTTTTGCCTTCCCGTCGCCTTTACAGATCGAGCCTGGTCTCTATTTGAAAGTGACACAAGTCTCAAGCGGCAGATCACCTTTAGGCAAGCCCTAGGAGCCTAAGAATTGAATCCCATAATCCTGTCAGATAGCCGAAGATAATTGATATGCCTCCAGCTATGATCAAAATCCCCCCCATGTTGTGATAACTCTCACTCCTAAGTCGCTCATCTGGTTGATCAGCATTTATTTCTTCATTTTCTTTTTGGCTAGCCTCTTCCGAGCTTGTCTTCGCCGGAACTTTCGCGAAATCTTCCTCGCTCACAGCCTCACACCCTCTCAAGAAAAGAAAAATATCAGAACGAGCAGGTAGCCAATTAACATAAATAGCGTTAGTGTGGCTCTTCGAAGGCTCACAATGCGACTATCAATAGATTTTCGATTCTTCTCAAATGCCTCGATGAAATTGCTAAGGACTTTGCGCTTTGTATAATCCTCGGGTTTATTCAGATAATGCTCCCGTAAAGGCCTGGGCTCTGGATCACGATAATACTTTCTGATCTGATAGGCGGAAAAAGCAAGGAGTACTGTTACCGTGTAAATGATTATCACGCCAAGAAACAGCCCGCCTGTTCAGCGACAATTAGAACTCCCACTTAACGACAACTAGAATTCCCGGTTTTTTTGGGAATGGAAGTAGACTATTCCAAGCACCGAAAAGGAGGGCTTGGATGGTCACTGACGAACAAGTGA
>SDBV01002577.1_pt1 | contig 27039 bp, 24 predicted proteins | sample 2277081 | NCBI WGS metagenome assembly SDBV01 (sample SAMN10402039, study PRJNA504765) | marine sediment metagenome | isolation source: marine sediment core GS10_PC15, 223 cmbsf | place: Arctic Ocean: Southern Knipovich Ridge | collected 2010 | reverse complement strand
TTCTTAAGGAGAATGAAAGGAACAGGGTTTGTCGTATGTGCGGTGAAAGGGCCGCTGTCATCCATCATCTTGTCACAGTTGCCGTGGTCTGAAGTTATTATAACGGTACCGCCCAGTGACTGCACTTTTGTCACAATTGCATCCAGGCATTTATCTATTGTCTCACAGGCCTTTACCGCAGCATCCATTATGCCGGTGTGCCCTACCATGTCAGGGTTTGCAAAATTAAGAAGAATAAAATCATATGTATTCTCATCAAGTTTTTTTAAAACTTCATCCCTGACCTCAAAGGCGCTCATTTCGGGTTTCAAATCATATGTGGCCACGTCCCTGGGAGATGGAACAAGGCACCTGTCTTCCCCGGCAAAAGGCTCTTCTTCGCCGCCGTTAAAAAAATATGTGACATGAGCATATTTTTCGGTTTCAGCAACTCTGAGCTGTTTCATATTTTCCCGGCTTAAGATCTCTCCGAGGATATTTGTTAATTTAAGCGGAGGGAATGCCACAGGAAAATTAAAATCCTCTTCATACATTGTCATCGTTACATATGTACCCAGATCAGCAATATGCTCTCTATTAAATCCGTCAAAATTTTTCTGGGCGAGCGCTGCGGTAATTTCTCTAGCCCTGTCAGCCCGGAAGTTGAAAAATATAACCGAATCTCCGTCCTGGATCAGTCCGATCGGCTCGTTATCATTATAGATGAGGGAAGGCTTGATAAACTCATCTGTTTCATCTTTTTCGTAGCTTTTTTCAACAGCTTCAATGGCTGATTTAAATTTTTCACCTTCGCCGTCTACCAGCGCTTTATAATCCTGTTCTACTCTCTCCCAGTGCTTGTCTCTGTCCATTGCCCAGAATCTGCCGGTCACAGAGGCGATCTTTACTGATGGTTTATCTTTAATGAACGATTCAAGATCTTTAATATAATTGATGCCGGAAGTCGGGGGCGTGTCCCTGCCGTCCATAAATGCATGGACAAAGACTTTCTTTACATCTTTACTCAATGCCAGATCAATCAGGGCATAGAGATGATTGTTATGGCTGTGTACACCGGCGTCTGAAAGCAGGCCGAGAAAATGTACTGCTGAGTTATTATTGACAGCGGTGCCCATTGCATCCAGGAAGGCCTGATTTTCCATGAAGCTGCCGTCTTTAATAGCCTTGTTTATCCTTGCATAATCCTGATAGACTACCCGGCCGGCGCCCAGGTTTAAATGCCCTACCTCGGAATTGCCCATTGTACCTGAAGGCAGGCCTACTGCTTCTCCGGAGCATTCAAGGGAGGTATGGGGGTATTCATTTATCAGGCCCTTATAGAATGGTATGTCCGCATGTTCCTGGGCATTTGTATCGGGGTCTTCTGATATTCCCCAGCCGTCCAATATTATTAAAAGTACAGGTTTCATGATTTTCCGGGCCAATTTTTAATCATTTGCAATAGAGGAGATTATAGCAGCAATCCTATTTTATCATTTTTTCAAGTAAAGCCTTTTGGGTATGCAGTCTGTTTTCCGCCTGATCGAGCACAACACTCTGTTCTGAATCTATGACATCATCCGTGATCTCTTCGCCCCTGTGTGCAGGAAGGCAGTGCATGACAATAGCATCGGGTTTCGCGAGAGAAAGGAGGTTCTTGTTGATTTGATATTTTTTGAATATCTTTCTTCTCCTTTCGATCTCACGCTCCTGCCCCATGCTTATCCAGGTATCCGTATAAAGAACGTCCGCGTCCTTTGCGGCTTCATCCGGATTGGATACCACTTCAACTTTCGCACCGCCTGATCGTATTTTTTCATACATCTTCTTATCAGGCTCATATCCCCTGGGGCATGCCAGGACAAGGTCAATGCCGTTTATCTGTGCCGCTTCCATGAGGGAATTGGCAACATTATTGCCGTCGCCGATGTACGCCACGCGTATACCCTTGAGTCTTCCCTTTTTTTCTTTGATTGTCAGCATATCAGCCAGTGCCTGGCAGGGGTGATGCAGGTCAGTAAGGCCGTTGATTACAGGGATCTCTGCGTTATCTGCCAGGACCTCAATCGTGCTGTGCGCATATGTCCTTATTACAATTCCGTGTAAGTATCGGGCAAGTACCCTGGCGGTGTCTTCAATCGTTTCTCCCCGACCCAGCTGCAGTTCTTTTGTATTAATGTATATGGCCTGTGCTCCGAGCTGGTAAATCCCTGTCTGGAAAGAAATCCTCGTTCTCGTTGATGTTTTGTCAAAAAGCAGTCCGATACTCTTCCCTATAAGCGGACAGGACGAACTGTCTTTACCCGATTTGAAATCGTTTGCTCTATCAAGGACTGCGTTCACTTCTTCTGATGATAGATCCAGTAATGTAAGAAAATCTTTTTTCATAATATTTCCCTTTTTCCTGATGACTGCTTTACAGGTGCATCAAATTAAAAATATCAGCAGCGGTTACCAATGTCTTTCAAAAATGTCTTCCAGCACATCAATCAGGATGTCAATTTCTTTCTCTGTGACAATCAGCGGGGGTGTAAACCTGAGCACATTCCCGCTGATACAATTTATCAGAACCCCCCTTTTGGCACACGATTCAACCACAGGCCCTCCGGTTTTTGTCAATTCCAGGCCGATTAAAAGGCCCAATCCCCTGTATTCTATGATATCTGAATGAAAATCATTTTTAAGTTTCTCAAGCTTGTTCATAAAATATTGTCCGTTGCGGCGGCAGTTGTCCAGCAGAAAGCCGTCTTCAAGCAGCGTGTCAATTGTTGCCAGAGCAGCTGCGCAGGCCAAAGGATTTCCGCCGAAGGTTGATGCATGTGTGCCGTGCGTAAATGAGGCTGCTACGTTTTCTTTTGCGAGTAATGCACCGATTGCAGCTCCACCTCCAAGCCCCTTTGCAAGGGTCATGATATCAGGTTTGATGTCGAAATGTTCGTATGCGAAAAACTTGCCTGTCCTTCCAATTCCTGTCTGGACTTCATCGAGGATAAGCAGCAGCTTGTTTTCATCACATATCTCCCGCACCTGTTTTAAATAATTTTCTGAGGGGAGCCTTACGCCGCCTTCACCCTGTATTGGTTCGAGCAGTACGGCACAGGTATTATTCGTAACACTCTTCTTTAAGGCTTCGATATCATTAAACGGCACATGTTTAAACCCCGGAACCAGTGGTTCAAATCCTTTCTGAAGTCTCTCCTGTCCTGTAGCGCTCAATGCGGCCATGGTCCTTCCGTGGAATGAATTATAAGCAGTTATAATGTCAAACCTGCGTGGGGAGAAATGGTCTTTAGAATATTTTCTTGCGAGTTTAATTGCACCTTCAACCGCCTCTGCCCCTGAATTGCAGAAAAAAGCCTTGTCGGCAAATGAGAGGTTAACCAGCAGTTTTGCAAGTTTGATCTGTGGTTCGATATGGTAAAGATTTGAAACATGAAGCAGTCTCTGTGCCTGCTTTTGCAGGGCAATTACTACTCTGGGATGGCAATGCCCAAGACAATTAACCGCAATACCACCCAGAAAATCCAGATATTCTTTTCCATTAGCGTCCCAGATTTTCATCCCCCGCCCCTTCCTCAGAACGATTGGAGAGCGGTTGTAAGTATTCATTAAATATCGTTTTGAATCATCAATAAATTTCTTATCCATAGTCTAAGAATATAACATAATTTGCAGGAGTTATGTAGGGGCAGGCCCCTGTGCCTGCCCTTGTTTAAACCGTCAGCCTGCCCTGGTTTAAACCGTCAGCCTGCCCTGGTTTATACCGTCAGGGCAGGCACGGGGGCCTGCCCCTACATAAACAATTTGTTTAAACGGGCGTCATTTATATATAATTGTCTCATGGCAAAAAGCATTGAAAACTCTTCCTGTGAGATACCATTAAAAACGGGCAGGAAAACCGGTAATCGCAATAGACTTTACTCATTTCATGATAATTACAGATGGAAAGGAGTGAAAGTCGAGGAATACAAAACAAAAAGCGATGATTGGGAGGGGATAGCCAGGCAGGTTTTGATCGGTGCCGGTGGTGAGAGCACAAAGTTTCATCTGAGGTATTTTGAAATAAATCCAGGAGGTTACAGCAGCTTTGAGACCCATAAACATGAGCATGTAGTAATCGGTATCAGGGGTAAAGGCAGAGCGAGACTTAACCGGAGGGTGATTAATATTAATCATCTTGATGTTCTTTATATAAATCCGGATACTCCCCACAGACTGTACAACCCTTACGATGACCCCTTTGGTTTTTTCTGTATAGTTAATTCAAGACGTGACAGGCCAAAGCCTGTGAAAAAATAAATGATGCCTATATAATTGTAGTAGTTTTTTTCTATAAAAGGAGATTAATGATGAGCGTTGAATACTCAGTCAGTCCTGATGGAGAGAAGTTTGCCTTACCTTCACAAAAAGAATACAGGGAAGAATTTAAACGTTTAAAGGCTGCTGTTGCAAAACATAAGAAACAGAAACATGAGATAGTCGTAGTTATGGGGGTCGGCTTTGTCGGGGCTGCAATGGCTGCGGTTGTTGCCGATACAGTAGATAAAAAAGGAAAGCCGGGTAAATTTGTTATCGGTATGCAGAGACCGAGTGTCAGAAGTTACTGGAAAATCCCAGTTTTAAACAGGGGTATATCTCCCGTTGTATCTGAAGATGAAGAACTTGCGCCGATGATCCGGAGATGCGTTAAGGACAAGAAAACCCTTACGGCCACCTTTTCATATGATGCTCTTTCGCTTGCCGACGTGGTTGTTGTAGACATTCAGTGCGATTACCTGAAAGAATCGATTGGCAATGTGCATGATGGACGTGCCGATATGTCTCCTCTTGAAGAGGCCATGGCAGTAATGGCCGAATATATTAATCCTGATGCCCTTGTTCTTATCGAGACAACAGTAGCTCCCGGAACGACCGAGCAGATCGCTTACCCGATAATGAAAAAGATTTTTCAGAAGCGAGGTATAAAAACAGACCCCCTGCTTGCTCACAGCTATGAAAGAGTAATGCCCGGAAAGGAATATGTTGCCAGTATCAGGGATTTCTGGAGGGTATGCAGCGGTATAAACAAAAAGGCCCAAAAAAGAGTAACAGAATTTCTTAATGATGTATTGAATACAAAGGAGTATCCCCTTACTGTCCTTGACAGGCCTATTGAATCGGAAACTGCAAAGATTATCGAAAACAGTTATCGTGCCACGATTCTGGCGTTCCTTGATGAGTGGAGCCTCTTTTCCGAAAGAAACGGCGTGGACCTTCTTAAAGTAATTAATGCTATCAAGGTGCGGCCTACCCACGATAATATAATTTTCCCGGGACCGGGTATCGGAGGTTATTGTCTGCCTAAAGACGGGGGGCTCGGCGTCTGGGCATACAAACATATACACGGGTTTGAAGATGATATTTTCAAGATAACCCCGATGGCAATTAATATAAATGATACACGTTCACTCCGTGTCGGTCAGCTCGTACGTGATGCACTGAGGAACATGAACAGGCCAATAGCAGCCGCCGAAATATTAATACTGGGGGCGTCTTACAGAGAGGATGTCGGGGACACAAGGTACAGCGGCTCCGAGTTAATTGTAAGGAGGCTGACAGAGATGGGTGCGGAGATGAGGGTCCATGATCCTTACCTCACACACTGGTGGGAGTTTGAGAGTCAGGACAGCTACCCCAAAAAGGGATACAGTCTTGAGCGGTTTTTCCGGAACCAGGAGAAGCTGAAGAACCTGAAACTTGAAAAAGATCTAAAAACAGCGCTTAAGGGTGCGGATGCCGTTATCTTTGCGGTCCGTCACGGTCATTATATGGACCTTGATCCGGACAAGGTCTTTAAGATGGTCGGAAACAGTTTTGCGGTAATTGACTGTTTTGGCATTCTGGATGACGATAAAATCCGCAGATATTTTGAACTTGGCTGCGAGGTAAAGGGCCTTGGCAGAGGCCATGTGAGATGGATCAAGGATGAAGTCAGAAATAAGAAGATGAAAGAGAAGAAGTAGTCTTTGAAAGGACTGTTTATGGCCAAATATATTTTAAGTATCTTTATCCTTATAGTCACCGGCTGTGCGACAATGAATGAACGTGAAATGCTGAAGTCGCTGGAAGCTGTGACAGATAAATATGAGAATAGCATTAGATGGGGCAACTATGAAGCGGCAAACAGCTTTATTGAAAAATCTGAAGAATCAAAACGTAATACCCCTGATTTCAAACGGTTAAGGAAGATTAAGGTCTCATTATACACTGTACGCAATAGAGATGTTGAAAAGGAAGAATTGCGGGCGATGCAGGTCGTGGAAATCAGGTATTATCATATTGACTACATGATAGAAAAAGTTCTGATCGACAAACAATTATGGGAATATGATGCATCAGAAGAAAAATGGCATCTTAAGAGCGGTTTCCCGGTTTTTGAGTATTAAGAGCGGTTTCTGTTTCAAAAACTGCTATCTTGTATCATAGTGAAAGTCAGACGTAGGGGCGGGGTCTCCCCGCCCCTACAGGCATTCTACTGCCCTAAAAGGATTGATCCGCCTCTGAAAAAGGTCCCTGCAACCGATGCTGTCATGAGACAGGCGAGGGTCGCTGCAAGGAGCGCCCGGGGGCCGACTGCAGCGAGGTCCGCCGTCCTTTTGGGGACAAGGGCTGATATGCCTCCGACGAATATTGCCATTGATGCGACATGAGCAAAACCGCACAGCGCATATGTTGCGAGAAATGCAGAACGGGGATCATTCAATGTGCCTTTGGAAATCAGGTCTGCAAGATCCATGTATGATTTTGTCTCGGTCACGATCGCTCTTTCACCTATTATTTTTGCTATCTCTGCAGCATCTGAGGGCGGGACTCCGATAATGATAGTGAACGGATAAAACAGGTATCCCAGAAGTCCTTTTAATGACCAGTCAATGTTGAGGCCGATAAGGCCGTTTATTTTTGCTCCTGCTCCTGTGGAAATAAAATCCAGCAGCGCTACCAGTCCAAGAAAGGCTATAAGCAGTGCCACAACACCTACTGCCAGCTTGAGCCCTGCATTGGCGCCGTTAATGATTGCCTCGATAACAGAGGATTCCTTTTTATAATAAGGTTTGACATCCATCCCCAGTGTCTCGGGCGTTTCTGTCTCCGGAAGCAGGATCTTTGACATAATAATGGCTGCCGGGGCTGAAAGGAAAGATGCCGATACAAGGTGCCCCGCGATCGTCGGGAACTGTTTCTGGAGTATTAAAATATAGATGGCCAGGACAGTCGATGCAATCGTTGCCATTCCTGCAGTAAGCACCGTGCAGAGTTCAGAACGTGTCATTCTTTCAAGGTAGGGGCGGATTGTGGTTGCAGATTCAATCCCGACAAAGATATTGCTTGAAGCGCAGAGAGATTCTGCCCCGCTGATCTTCATGAGCTTTGTGAAAATCTTTGCGAATATTCTTACAAGCCACGACATAAGCCCTGCATAATATAGAACAGCCATGAGGCTCGCAAAGAAAATTATCTGCGGAAGGACCTGGACAGCGAAGATAAAGCCCAGGGACTCTTCCCCCCATTCGTTTGTTGTCCCCGGAGGAAGGGCAAGCCTGCCGAAAAGAAACCTGGTGCCTGAACTGGCGACATCAACGACCTTTATCAGTACATCATTTATAAACATGAATAATTTGGCGCCTGCCGGAACTACAAATATGAAGAGGGCGAATACCAGCTGAAGGGCACAGCCCCACATAATGACCCGCCAGTTCACGACCTTTCTGTCTGCTGATAGCAGCCAGGCAAAGGCCATCAGGATAAATATTCCGCCAAAGCTTACAAAGTTATACATAAGTGTTTTCCATAGACCCTGAAATAATATCGTAAACACCCATAATTCTTCAAGGAAGAATATTTTAAGGTAAAATAAAAAAATTCAATCCGGGATACAATTAATTATTTTAATAAGCTGATGCGACCAGACATATAGAATGATTTTTTGATAAACTGGTATGGCGTGGAATGAATTTATAAATACAGATACAGGAGGTAATCATGAAAAAAGTTTTGACAGCGGCAGTTCTTTTTGCCGGTATCCTGTCCTTTGGCCTGGCTGAGGCTGTCCCGACAAAGCTGGTTGTCAGGGCAAAGTCAAAGGATGCCAAATTTGTAGGTACGTCAATGGGCGGGGCACATGTGACAGTTACTGACAGTGAGACAGGGAAGGTTCTTGCTGAAGGACTAACAGCCGGCGGCACGGGCAATACACAGAAAATCATGGTAAGGCCGCATATAAGGTTCGTAAGTATCACTGATGCCTCTACCGCAAAATTTGAAACAGTTATCGATATCGATGAGCCGAAACTGGTAACCATCGGAGTAGAAGCGCCGTATGGATTTAAGCCGGACACCGTAAAAAGCTCTACACAGGTCTGGCTGCTTCCTGGCAAGGACCTTGTCGGGGACGGAGTAATTATTGAAGTGCCGGGGTTTTCGATTAACACACGGACTTTAAAAGAAATTAAACTGGCCGGGAATAAGGCGGTCATACCGATTGAGGCCAGGATTGTAATGATATGAGGCTGCTCCTTGACCCCGGGCGGGTTATGGGATTCAAACAAATATGAGATAAAAGCGCTTGTTAAAACCAAAGGGAAGATCACTGAAACCGTTAAAATGAATTTTGCCGGGCCGAGCACTTTTAAAGGCGAGGCAAGTGTTTCGAAGAAAGGGATATACGAGATAATTGTTTATGCGTATGACCCGCAGACCGGTAATACAGGAGTGAACAAGGCTACGGTGAAAGTTAATTGAGGTTACTGCAGCGCTCTACAGCCTATGCCGGATAAGTCACCAGGAAAACTATAGTGGCCGGGAAGTCAGGATTAAAGGTAAAAGGAGTTAATCTTTTTTTTTGTGGGCAGATATTTTCAGGAGAGTGCCGGTGTCTTTGCAGACATTTACCAATCCTTCTTCCATTAGAACTTTGTAACGAAATTCACAGGAGAAACAGGATGTTGTTCGATGCAGGGCAGAACATTTAATTTCACCCTCATTGCGGCTCTCGGCAATAATCCAGCAGATCCTGCCGCCGTTGATACCGCCATTTAAAGTATTGGCAGCAATCTCGTTTGCAACAGGACAGGTGCCATGTATACTATTTCCATTTCCTGGTGGCCCCTTGCCACATTTTTTGAATTCCCAACAGTTGAATTTATTCATTATGACTTTGCTTTTGCATAAGCTGATTTAAAGAAATGAATCTGTGTCTGTAACTTATTGACCTTCCCTCCCTAAAAACTAATGGCTTTTTTTGAAACTGTTTCCGATAGTTATAAATATTTTTAAAACTTAGTAATAAAAAAAGTCGAGCATACTTAAAGGAATAAACCTTTAGTATATTCGACCTCCCCCCCGGGAAAAAGAATCTTTCACTCCCCAGTTTGTTTATGAGCTAATACATTTCTTTAATTCATAACTTATTGTATTTAATAAATATTATCACATTAACGGCAGTCTGGCAAGGTGAAGTAAATGGTATTGAATAGGTATATTAAATAACCATTATGCAGGCAGACATATTCAATCGCTAACGATTATTACTGTTATTAAATAGAAATTCCAAAAAACATATTGATTTAACTTATTGAAAATTAACCGTTCTAACCGTTCAATCAGTTTTGTAGTCTTGAAATATTACTGGCTCTTTGTATAAACTAAATATTCAAAAAAATCCATTCGATCGGCTGAAACGGCTGAAACTGTTGAAACGGTTGAAACGGTATTTGAATCAGGGGAATATAGATGATAAGTATAAATAATCTGACAAAATATTACGGCGATGAATGCGCTGTTGACGAGATCAGCTTTGAGATAAAAAAAGGAGAGATCCTCGGTCTGCTAGGCCCTAACGGCGCAGGCAAGACGACGACAATGAGGATGCTTACCTGCTATCTCCTGCCTACATCCGGGAATATTAAAGTAAAAGACCATAATATATATGAAGATTCAGTCGAAATAAAGAAACTCATAGGCTATCTCCCTGAATCCGCTCCTCTTTACCCTGACATGCTTGTTTATGATTACCTGAAGTTCGTTGCAGATGTGCGGGAAATTGAGAAATCGAAGTCTGACTCCCGTATTAAAAAACTTGCGGATATGTGCGGTATAAATGAAGTAATGCACCGGCCGATCAATGAGCTCTCAAAAGGATTCAAACAGAGAGTCGGCCTTGCACATGCCATGACGAACGACCCGGAGATCCTTGTGCTTGATGAACCCACATCAGGCCTTGACCCTAACCAGATCATTGAGATAAGGGACATTATTAAAATGATCGGAAAAGAAAAGACCGTAATACTCTCGACGCATATACTCAGCGAAGCGGAGGCAACATGCGACAGGATCGTGATTATCAACAAGGGGAAGATCGTTGCTGACGGCGCTACCGACGAACTTATGCGTGAGGCGGGGAGTGATTATGTCATGCATGTCTCATTAAAGCACGGCAATTTTGATGAGATAAAAGGCTCCTTCCAGTCCATACCGGAAGTGAGTGATGTTATCCTTTCACAATCTGAAGATGACACGATCAGCTTTCATCTCGCGTGCAGCGGAAAAAAGGACGTGAGGACTGATATCCATGAGGTCATAAAGAACAATAACTGGCCTCTCCTGGAATTCCACAGGGAGACGAGGACGCTTGAGACAATATTCAGAGAGCTGACAAGAGGGGACTGAGATGAACAGTGTACTAAATATTTTCAAAAAAGAGTTCAAAGGTTATTTTATTTCACCGATTGCATATATAGTTATTTCAATTTTTCTTATACTAACCGGCTGGTTTTTCTTCTCGACGTTTTTTCTCTACGGCCAGGCTGAAATGAGGGGCTTCTTCTCCCTCCTGCCCTATATATTTTCATTTGTCATACCCGCTGTTACGATGCGGCTTTTTTCAGAGGAATTCAATACCGGTTCCTATGAGTTGATCCTGACCATGCCGGTATCTTCGCTGGATATTATTTTAGGTAAATTCATGGCTGCGGCGGCATTTGCAGTAATAATGCTGCTGCCGACTTTTTCCTATGCCGTGTTTATTTCATTTATCGGAGACCTTGACTGGGGCCCGGTGATAGGGGGATATATCGGGGCCATACTGCTTGGCGCTTCTTTTTCTGCCATAGGACTGTTTGCATCATCCCTGACACGTAACCAGATCATCGCATTTATTACAGGTATGTCGCTCTGCTTCCTTCTCACATTGATAGACAAGATGCTCTTTTTCCTGCCGGAGGCCGCACTCGGAGTATTCCAGTACCTTGGTGCTGATTTTCACTTTCAGAACATATCCAAAGGTATAATCGATTCCAGGGACATACTTTATTTCATCAGTGTATGTTTTGTTATGCTTTACGGCACAAACCTTGCAATTCAGGAGAAAAAATAAGATATGGCGGTGCGGAAAAAAGTAGATACAGGCAGATATTCCAAATTCTTAATATATCTTGTTGTTATAGTATTACTTAATGTAGCGGGGATTACCCTTTTCTTCAGACTTGACCTGACATCCAATAAGATCTACTCCTTATCCGAAGCAAGCAGGAAGGTAGTGTCAACGCTTTCCGAACCTCTTACTATAAAGGTGTTTTTTAACAGCAATCTTCCGGCTCCTTATAACAATGTTGAGCGTTACCTGCACGATCTCCTTGAAGAGTATGCAGTGGCCGGCGGCAGGTATTTCAACTACCAGTTCTATAATGTATCGGGTAAGGAAAATGATATGTCGGGGGAAAATCAGGCACTTGCCAAGAGCTATGGTGTTTACCCTGTACAGATACAGAACATAGAGCAGGACGAGGTAAAGTTTCAGACGGCGTATATGGGAATGGCCCTTATTCATGGAGATATTGTTGAGCCCATTCCCACGATAACCTCAACAGACGGCCTTGAGTATCAGATCACCTCAACGATCAGAAAGATGAACAACAAGATAAGCGCCCTCCTGAGGCTGGAAGACAGGATTTCGGTCAAACTGGTTCTCTCTTCATCCCTTAAAATAGTCGGCCCGTATATGAACATATCAGGACTGACATCTGTACCGGGAAAGATCGAAGATATAGTTAATAAGTTAAACGACAGGAATTACGGCAAGCTTTTATTTGAATATCTCGACCCTACCGTTAACCCTGATCACGAGGAACGGGCAAGGAAATATAATGTTATTCGTCTTAACTGGGATGAGTTCAGTGACAGGAGGGGAAGGACGATCGCTGCAGACAAGGGATATGCGGGCATTGTAATAGAGCATGGAAATAATGTTGAGAGTCTTGAACTTATAGAGGTAATACGCCTTCCCATATTCGGGACCCAGTATCAGCTGGCTGACCTGTCCGGACTTGAAGACGCGATTAATGAGACTGTCGAGAATGTTATTAATATTAATGAGGAGATCGGCTATCTTGCAAGCCACGGCACCCTTGCAATCGGGGGGGCGGCGCCCATGTTTGCCGGTATGCAGCAGCAGGATTCCATTTCGAATCTGAACAAACTGTTATCAAAAGAGTATTCGGTAAAGCAGGTCAGCCTTGATGACGGCGGTATTCCTGAAGGCCTGTCGACAATGATCATTGCCGGTCCAAAGGAAAACTTTACGGACTATGAACTTTATCAGATAGACCAGTTCCTCATGAAGGGGAAAAACCTGGCCATATTCATGGATTCGTTTAATGAAGTAACCCCCCAGCAGGGCCAGCAGCCCATGATGAACCAGTTCCAGAGGAAGTTCTGGATGCCGTTGAATACGGGCCTGGAGAAACTGCTGAATAATTATGGGCTGAATGTTAAAAAGTCCATTGTTCTGGATGAGAACAGTTACAAACAGAGGATGCCCAGACAGTACGGCGGCGGAGAGAGGAAAATTTACTTTGCCCCGATCATTAAAAATGAAATGATAAGCAAGGAAGCGGAGTATCTGGAGAACATCAAGGGCCTTGTGATTCTGAAAGCATCTCCTGTTGAGATCAATGAGCAGAAGGTCAAAGACAGCGGGCTTAAAGCTGACAGGCTCCTGTCATCTTCCGAAAGGTCATGGGAGATGGCTGGCAGGATCAACCTTGATCCGACATTTATGAGGCCTCCGGATAATACGAATGAATTCAGGAGCCAGCCGATTGCATATGTTGTGGAGGGTTCGTTCCCCAGCTACTTTGCCGATAAACCCATTCCCGAAAAGAAAGAGCCTGAAAAAGCCGGGGAAGCTGCTGAAAAGAATGAAGAGGAAAAAGAAGACGGCAGAGAAGAAGGCATTGACATGTCTGCCATAAAAAGCGAAGGTGAAACTCTCAGGAAGGGAAAGCCGGCAAAGATATTTCTTATCGGGACCTCGGAAATCCTTAAAGACAATGTAATTGACGAAGGGGGCACAACCCCTAATGCGCAGTTCATCATGAATGTGATTGACCATCTTAACGGCAGGGGAGATATCGCGGTGATGCGGAGCAAGACCCAGCGTTTCAATCCGCTCCAGGACATTGACCCGGCGTCTAGAACAGCAATAAAGACAATCAACATAGCCGGGCTGCCTGTTCTGGTTGTGATTGCAGGGATGGCTGTCTGGGGCAGGCGGTCTGCAAGGAAGCGCATGATCCAGAAGATATTCAACAGGTAGGGGCGAACGGCCGTTCGCCCCTACTGACAATAAAGGAGCATATGAATGAAGCGTAAAAGTGAAGCTGCGATCCTTATCTTTTTAATAGCGGTTCTCGCATTCTATATTTCCAGTCAAAAGGACGAGAAGACGAATTACGAACTGCCGGATGTGAAAGAGATCCAGACCGGTGATATTTCAAAGATAGATATAAAGAAAAAAGATTCCGGGATCGTACTGGTCAAAGAAGCCGGCAAATGGCTGGTCGGCGATAAAAAGTACCCGGCAGACAATTTCATGGTTGAGGGCATGCTGAATGCGATCTCCGGCCTCACTTTAACTGCCCTTGCTTCGGAATCAAAAAACTATGTCATTTATGAACTGGATGAAAAGGGCAGGGTCTTGGTTGAGGTCTTTAAAGGAGACGATCTCTTAAGGAAAATAAATATAGGTAAAACTACTCCCACCCATCTCCAGACATTTGTCACGCTTGACGAAGACTACCGCGTTTATCATTCCAAAGGTACGATCAGGCGTGAGTTCGAAAGGACTGTGAAAGAACTTCGCGATAAAAAGGTCATGTCTTTCAGTGATGAGATTTCGGAGATTGTGCTGAAAAGGGGCGGGGAGGAAATGACGATAATCAGGGCAGAGGCCCCTGTTTCGGTTGATGTGACTGAAAAAGGGAAGGACCCTCAAGCACCGGAGGCAGAAGCACAGAAATGGACGACTGCCGAAGGTAAGAGTTTGAATGACACTGAAGTAGATGGAATAGTCAGTATATTATCCACCCTGAAGTGCGATGATTTTATAGCGGACAAAACAAAGGAAGATCTTAAGTCCCCCATCTTTACGGCAACCCTCAAAGGGATGAACGCCTATACAATTTCCCTCTTCGAGAAAAAGGATGAACAGTACCCTGCGGTATCTTCCGGGAGTGAATATGCTTTTTTGCTTTCTGAATGGAAGGCTAATAAGATAATGAAGGATTTTGCGGGGTTGATCGAGGAAGAGAAGTAATTGATAATATTCTCGGAGACCCCGCCCCTGCTTTTTCAATAGCCTGCTAAGCCCTTGCCTTTAAGGTAATAATCTGTTTTTACGGATAGTTATGATTGAAAAATATAGCTTTTTGAGGTATAATATTAATATAAATCCGCAATGATTTCCGGTCGGTTGAACTCTGGTGAATATTATGGAAAAAAGAGCTTTTGAAAGAATATCTTCTGATTTTACAGTGAAATTTTACTGTTGCATCGAAGGATGCGACGGAGAGGCAAAAGACCTGTCAGAAAATGGAATGTTTATCAAGACCTGCGAAAACTGTTTTCCTGTAAATATGCCGTTTGAGATATTTGTTCCTTCAAATGGAAAATTCCTGAAAATTCCTGTAAAACTAAGCAGAAGAGAAATCCTGTCAGGCAGCACGAGCGGCATTGGTATTTCATTTACGAATGCCCGGAAGGATAATTAAGTCTTTCATTAAGAATCTTTCTATGTCATATCTCCAGATCTTTTTCTCTGTCTTCACTATTATTTATCGCATTATTTGCAGGCTGTCAACCGGGTAGGGGCGAGGTTTCCTCGCCCAAATGCCTGACAAACTGTAAAAAGGGCGGGGAGACCCCGCCCCTACGCTTCCGCTCTTCCGCGCTGTTGTTATATAATGTCCTATGCCTCACCTTGATCAGAAACTATATCAGCTTATTGTCAGCAGGCTTGACGGGGGCAAGCTTTCTTCGAAGTCATATCAGGAACATGCTTTTGGACTTGTACGTAAAGGGATAGGGGGCTTTATCCTTTTTGGAGGAAAAAGGGATGAAGTGAGGGACTTTATCAATAAGCTCCAGTCCATCTCAAAAATCTCTTTATTAATTGCATCCGATATCGAGCGCGGGGCAGGGCAGCAGATAGAAGGGGCTACAGGTTTTCCCTGTCAGATGGCTGCAGCAGCGGCAATCGGCAAAACCGGAAACGATAACGGACTGATTCTTGAGAAAATGGTCAAAGCAATAGCTGATGAAGCAGCTGATATCGGGATCAACATGCCGCTGGTCCCTGTTATGGATGTAAATCAGAACCCCGACAATCCGATAATCTGCACGAGGGCGTTTTCCGACAACCCTGAAGACGTTGCATGGTATGGAAGAAAATATATAAAGGCCCTTGAAGATGAGGGATTAATAAGCTGTGCCAAACATTTCCCGGGACACGGGGATACAGCTGTCGATTCTCACATTTCACTTCCGGTGATATCAAAATCCATGAGGGACTTAATGGATGTTGATGTATTTCCTTTTAAGGAATCGATCAGTGCAGGAGTAAGCAGCATAATGATCGGGCATCTGAGTATTCCGGAGATTGATCCCCTGCCAGCGTCTCTGTCAAAGAAAATAATAACCGGGCTATTAAGGCATGAACTTGGCTTTGAAGGCCTTGTTCTTACTGACGCCCTTAACATGCATGCACTTAATGAATTTGAAAATGTCCCGGCAAAGTGCATTGATGCGGGCGCTGACATTATCCTTCATCCGGCAGATGCGGATGCTGCTGCTGAAGAACTGCAGCATGGTATTGCTTCAGGTGAGGTTGATGAAGCAAAGATAGATGCTGCGGTGGCAAGGATCATGAAATTTAAGGCTGGAATAAAAAACATTCAAAAAACTGAAGTGAATTACAGGATGCACGCTGAACTTTCTGCGGAGATTTCCGGTAAATCCATTACCTGTGTAAAAGAGACGCCCGGTTTACTGCCGATAGGGGATATTCAAAACATTTCTCTTATGTTTACGGGGGATGAACATGATTTTGATATAACTCATCTGAAAAATATTGTATCTGGCAAAGACAGCATTATTAATGTGAAGGAACTGGATATGAAGAAAACTCTCATGAAGGATACGGTTATTATTTCTCTTTTCACAAATATTGCCGCATGGAAGGGAAGTTCGGGTATAAGGGATGGGGAGATAGATGTTATAAATGAATTAATCGGGACCTCCACGAAAATTATAGTAATATCCTTTGGGAGCCCCTATGTTCTAAGGCATTTTCCTGAAGCCGATGTTCTGATTGCCGCATATGATTCATCCGGGCAGGCGCAGCGGGCTGTTATTGAATGCTTGAAGGGTGATAAAAGTTTTCAGGGCAGGCTGCCTGTCAGGTTAGTTCAATAGTGTGAAAGCGGGTAAGCGGGAAAGCGTGGAAGTTAAAAGAAGCGCAGTGCAGGAGGCTTTTTGCGAATATTATGCTTTTTCCTCTCTTGAATTCCATGGGGCGAATTTCAGCAGTAACAGCATCCCCGGAATAGCTATCAGGGCGCATGCAATAAAGAAATTTTCCCACCCCATATGCTTGGCAAAATAGCCGGTAGGCGCTGAAAGCACGTCTCTGCCAAATGCCATGAAGCTGGTTAGTAAAGCGTATTGTGTTGCTGTAAATTTCTTATTGGTAATGCTTGCCATAAAAGCCATAAAAGCAGCAGTTCCCATACCGGCGCTAAGGTTTTCGAATCCAATAACTGCAGCAAGGGCCGGGATGCTGTAACCGATATGTGCAAGGACAGCAAAGCCTGCAGTGGATATTGCCTGAAGAAAGCCGAAGACCCAGAGCGAACGGTTAATCCCTAAACGCAGCATAACTATTCCGCCTATTGAGGCCCCTGCAATTATGGCCCAGAATCCAAGCAGTTTTGTAATAGCGCCGATTTCCGTTAATGTGAATCCAGTGTCAATATAAAAGGGTGTAGTAATATTACTTGCCATAATATCACCTAATTTGTACATGAGGATAAAGAGAAGCATCCATAATGCTTCCCGGCGTCTGAAATATTCCACTAAAGGAGCAACAATTGCTTCTTTGATAGTTGCAGGTTTTGCTGTAACATAGGGTTCCGGTGTCAGAAATGTGGTTAATACCGCAGGAAGCATGCAGACCGCTATTATTAGGTATACCGTGTTAAATGACATATGGTCTGCCATGATAAGGCCGCCTCCGGAAGAGAGCAGCATACCTATACGGTATCCCAATACATAAAGGGCGGAACCCAGTCCGAGTTCTTCATCTGCGAGGTCTTCCCTTCTGTATGCATCTACTACAATGTCCTGGGAGGCGCTAAAAAAAGTTACCATAAGAGCTGCCATGACCAGCATTAGCGGACTGATCCTGGGGTTGCCGAGCCCCATAAAAGCGATTGAGATCATAAGTGCGATCTGTGCAACCAGCAGCCAGCCCCTTCTCCTGCCAAGAAAAGAAAGGGTAAAGCGGTCAAAAAAAGGGGCCCATAGAAACTTAATTGAATATGGGATCGCAAGAAGGTTTGTCAATCCGATCAAAGAAAGGTCGATATTTTCCTTTGTCATCCATGCCTGCAGTACGCCTTTTGTAAGAAGCAGCGGCAGGCCGCATGCAAAACCCATTATCAGGGCCACAAGCATACGCCGGCTTAATATTGCCTTCAGCATTGATTTATGTTTTTCGTGCAGCATATGATGTTTTCTATTGATCTATTGGTCTGAATACAATAATCCCGGGCTTATTTTGTAAATATGTTTTGAAATCCTCATCTATAACCTTTCTGTATTTTTCTGCTGATGAGGCGTGTCTCAGGCTGACTTTTTTCCGGCCCCTGATAAAAATTCCAACATGTGATACGTCCAGTCCATCCAGCTCTGAGTATATCCCGATATAGTCTCCTGTTTTCAGATTTTCAAGTATGGAATCATCGACATCAATTGACCGTATATAGGTTACTTCCCGTGAACTGCAGGTGATTCCCGGAATGAAAAATGTTTTGTCGCTTTTTTCATTCAGCCTTTTGCTGATATCACTGCTTTTTGAGGAGGTTATTTGTTTTGTCACATCAACTATTAAACCGGAACCAAATGCCTTCCAGTCAGTGAAGAAATGATTCCTGCTTTCAAAAGTGATCTCCCCTGACCTGTATCTCACTTTTGTTAGATTTACCCTGAATTCAGAAAAGGATACTGATCTCCTCATCGCTTCAATGTAATCGAGAAACGTAAAGCAGTCGAGCCCTTCCAGGTTTATTACAAAAACTTCCGCAGTATCTGCATTCCCGACTAACGTTGATTCCTGATATTTTGTATCGAGAAAGTGACCCGAAAGGAAATCGATCCTTTTGCCGGGACCGTTGATTGATGAGGCCTCACGGAGAAGGTCATTAAGTTTTTCTTCAGACCATTTACCTGAAAGTATTTGTTCCTTCATTTTTATTGCTTCCATTTTAACATTAATATATATCGTAATAGGGAGGTTTTCATGTCTAACGGATTATAAAGTATAATGAAATATGTCATCAGGAGAAAAAAAGCTGTGGGAAAACCTGTCAGGCCTTGAACCGGATTCTGTCTGCAAGTGTGCGCAGGCAGCTTATGACAGTGCAAAGGGACTTTATACGATAAAATCCTTTGGCTGGAACATCCATATTTCTCCGGAGGAAGAAAATATATTCAGCAGTGAACCTGAAAGCGGGGTGCTCTTACAGAAACTTGTTGAGTTTTCCAGAATTTCAATTCTGTACTATCTTGTAAGTGCAAAGGATATTCCCTTGACCGGAAAACTTGTGAGGCCTGATAATCTGAAAGGAGGGCAGCTGTTTTCCAGGGGAACTCATGTGCTTCCCCTGAATGAACTCGCAGAGAAATTCGGCGATGACATCGAAGGGTTTCTTCAGAAGAGTAAAGCTCTGGGGGCAGAACAGCGTCAGTACGGTGATGCCTCAGTTGAACTCCTGCCGCTTCCGGGAATTCCTGTCACCCTTATTCTCTGGAAGGGTGATGATGAATTCCCGGCAAGATCGGACCTTCTGTTTGATTCGAGCTCTGAATTTCAGGCATCGATAGATATCCTGTGGTCAATCGCGATGATGAGTGTGTTGATAATGATATGAAAATAATCGACATACATACCCACGGAATAGGCGGATTTGATACATCCTCCGCTTCTGAAGACCAGATGCTGCAGGTTGCCAAAATTCACGGAGAGCATGGTGTTTCAGAAATCCTTCTTACAGTATATTCCGCCTCTCTCAAGACAATGCGTGAAAATATGCGGACAATTAAAAATGCGATGGATATGCAGATGAATGCAGGAGGTGAAGCTGCACGCATTATTGGGATTCACCTTGAGGGGCCATTCCTGAACCCAAGAAAATGCGGGGCACTTGATCCAAACTCGTTTATCGGGCCGAATGAGTTTAACCTTATGCGGCTTATTGAAGGATTTGAGGACATTGTAAAGATAATTACGATTGCACCGGAACTTGAAAAAGCAATAAAGATTATAGAAATCATTTCAGACCTGGGGATCATAGCGAGCATGGGTCATTCCGAGGCAGCATACCTTACGGCAGAGGCGGGATATAATGCCGGGGCACGCGGTATAACACATATCTTTAATGCAATGAGGGGGATTCATCACAGAGATCCCGGGATCGCGGGTTTCGGACTTATGAATAAGAATATCTATATTGAAGTCATCGCGGATCCATTCCACCTTGATCCAAGGATGATCGAGTTTATATTTTCAATAAAGAACCCTGAAAGGATTATCATAGTCTCCGATACGGTGAAAGACGCTAAAAAGACACCCGGCTCCAGAAGGATAACTGATGAAAACAATAAACTCCTGGGCGGTTCAATGACAAACAGGGAATCAGCTGACCGGCTGATCAAAAAGGGTTTTGATAAAGATGTTATCCTGAAATGTATTACTGAAAATCCTGAGAGGTATCTAAAGAACTGAATGAGGCAAAAGAGAATATCGAATATCGAACAAGGAATAATGAATATCGAAGTATTAAGAATATAAAAACAGGAAACTTCTAACTTCTACATTCCTTGTTCGATATTCGATATTCTCTTTTTATCTGTTCTCGATCTTGTCCCGTATTTCCCCGAGCAGTTCCAGGCTCTCTCCTATCTGATCTACTTCATTGAGTTCAAGGATAACACTGACGTCGGATTTTCTTTTTATAAGCTCTTCCAGGGCCTTTAATTCCCTGCAGTCACGGTTCAGGGGCCAGTGGTCCGTAATGCCGCCGTGGGTCCCGTTGTTTCTGTGCATATGCACGAACTGAATTTTGTTGATAAACGAATCGTCGAGAGACTTAATAAATATTGTTGAATCGAGGCCGAAAGACTCTATATGCCCAATATCGAGCGTGATCGAATCAGCATAGCTGCTCCAGAACCAGTGTACATCACCTGTGTTTACGGCATTTTCGAATGAGATCGGGGTAATTGATTTAAGCTCATCAAGGACTTTTTTGAAGTGCGCTTCATACCGGCCTTCAAGCCGGTTGCCGTCCGGTGTCCTTTCATCATGGAGTATCATGGCCACGTCAGAGAGTCCGGCCATTTCCCTGAGGTCATCGAGCAATTCGTCCTGCAGAAGTGAATACATAACCGGATGGATCACAAAACGCGTCCCGGCTTCCCTGAATGCATTGACACAATCCCTCATGATATTCAGGTTATCTTTCATTCCATTGAAAACAGATATCTGGACAATCTCTGCATTCCAGTAACTCACTTCTTCGGGATATAGTACCCTTGTGCCTATGATCATAGTTTTATTTTAAACTATGTTCGGAATTATATTGTACAAAAAAGCGCGGAAGCTCGGAAGCGCGGAAGTAAAAAAAGCAGGGCGACCCGCCGGGTCGCCCTTTTTATTTCAATATGTTCAATACGAAGTATTATCGAGGCAGTTTTTTGTTTTTTTACTTCCGCGCTTCCGAGCTTCCGAGCTTTCACGCTTCCGCACTTTAGTTATACTTGCTTTTCATATTCTGCATGAACTCCAAGTCTTCCCGGCTTCTTTCGGTCATCCTGTTTTCGACTTCTTTCCTGCTCAGTCCCATCAGGATACTGTAGGCGTTATATTTTGTCTTGCAGAAGTATATGTCAAAGGGATCTTTTTTCCCCTCGGTCCTGTATATTTTTATTCCCGGCACTTCATCTTTCTGTATGTACTCAAAATCCGTGTTCACGAGAAGGGGTTCTATATCATATTTGTTCTGCCACGGAACACAGACGCCCTCCATTGTGAGATCAATGTCCATTATTGACCGTATCTTTTCGGTGACTCCTCCTACTGCAAGAATGATTTCACCTGTCAATGAACCTGTGATCCCGTATTTCTGGTTTACGGGCTGCTTGATATAATCCGAGATCAGTCCGATATCCATGGCAACGGATGCACTGTCGCCCTCTACTCCGCCGTGTGCCTGAATATACTCAATATGCATTTCATAACCGACATATGGTGCACCGACCCCCTGCAGGAGTTTTTTGATCGATGCCCTGACATTTTTGGCCGCTGCCTTTGCTATCTCCCCGATTTTTCCGGGTGCCGTTATTATGTCTGACCCTCCGGTATTGATCTGGCAGTGAATGGGCAGGGGCTGGCCGAACATCCGGCCGCTTGCGCCGGAGTTTATCACGGCAAGCCCGACAACATATCCGATTGAGTCCGTCATGGAAGTAATATATTTTTTAAGGTCTTTTTTATGTTCAATTATTTCTTTGGAAATCGCGCCTTCAAGGCTTAGATGTTCTTCAAGGGCTTTTCTGACATGTTCGGGCTCAACAAGCTCTGAATTGTCAACTATTGCATCAAGTTCAGCGGTCTTTATCACACCGTTAATCGGCCTTAAGAGACAGCTTAATTTACCGTCAGAGCTTCGGCAGCGCAGTTCCTTGACAATTTCCGCCACAGCCTTGCTGGAGAAATCCCGTGCTTTCAGTTTGTAGTCAATGGGGAGTTTTTTGCCGAATATCTGTTCACTTCTTCTTCTGACCCCGGCATGGCCTTCTTTTTCCAGGACCTCGCCCCATGTCTCTTTAAATTCTTTTTCGAGGCTGATGATCTCCTGTTTGATATACTGGGCAACCTGCATAATATGTTCCGAGGTTTCGGGTACCGAGTTCTCCATCTGGATAATTTCACCCTTGTCCTCTATTCTGCTTAGAAATGCTCCTTCACCTTCTTCCTGGAGGTGTCTGAGGGTGTCATGGTTGCAGCAGGCTATAATTATATTTTCTGCCCTGAGATGATTTTCTGCCCTGTCGGCTGCACCGCTTCCGGTATCTTTACCGCCCTCTAAAATATATTTTTTCTCCTGCATTATTTCGAGAAGGCTCGACATATATCTCGTTTTGATAAGGGTCTTCAGTTCATCGATATAAATTATCGGCGCCTTTGCGTGGGCGCCGAGATATGCCCTCTTGTGTATTGGCGTCTGCAGGTTCCCTGACTGATAGGGGTCGTGCCTGAAGCCTCCCTTCATATTTTTCGAGTTGGGTTCAGAAACGTTTACCATGAGGTTGGTCTCTTCTCTGGGGTCATAGAGAATTTCCGGTATCATGTCCGATATATGTTTTACATTCATTGATCTGGAGGACTGTGATTCCCTCTGGATCTTTTCCTGTACTTTGTGGTTGTTCTCCTGCATAAACATAAAGATAGAGCCGATGCCGGTAAAGCCGGTAATAACGAATGCAGCGGGGAAAAAAATGCCGGCGACAATACTGACTGCAGCAGCTATCAAAAGAATATTTCTGACTTTTTTTACCGTATTAATTTGTTCGGCCAGGGAAAATTCCTCAACATTGTTTTTTGCGGCTTCTATCTCATCCCTGACTTTTGCTATATACGTCTCGATCTTTTCAGGGTCTGCGTATGCAAACTTGACATGATTATTGTCTTTTCCCGGGTAAGCGGTAATTGATTCCTTCTGCCTGATATAGTCACCCATTGATTTATCAAGGACATGTTTGAACATACCGGCCAGCAGTGATTTGCCTGTCCCCGGTTTGCCCACCATCAGCATATGTCCCTTGTTCTGTGCTATCTTTCTGATTGCTTGTTTGGCGTTGTCCTGAAATATGACTTTCTCAATCGGATCATCGGGGATTTTAGTCTGTGATGTATCTTTAAGGTGATTCAGATTCTTTTCGAGGGTCTGCGGATAGAGCAGTAACTCCTTGATCCATTTGTAATCATTGTCGTTGTAAACGTCAGACATTTTGATATTCCCTTATAGAATCCAGCAAATAGAGCTTGCCTGCATCCGAGACAGACGTCTTCCGGCTGATTTTAGAGTAAAGCTCCGGGAGCTGACTTTTGATTGGCTCTATAGCATTAAAATCGTGCATTACTGAAATATTTGTAAACAGTCTGTTCCTGCCTTCAGGGTCATCGGGTATATAATTAAAGAAAACTATGCTCTGGGAACTATTCAGGGTATTGGCAATGATATTCTTTTCATCGAGGCTGATGTCAAGGTTGTCGAGCATTTCACGATAAGTTTCAGGAAGGCGTTTTTCGGAATATTTCTGTTCCAGCTGTCTTGAGAAGAATAATTTCATTGGTTTTGCTTCTCCTTTAACACAGAGTAAAAGGGCCTCCCTGAGCCTGGGATCGGTCTGGACGGATTGCTCAAAGAGATGCATGTAATTTATAAGCGTCTTGTCTTCTATCCAGTATTTGAATTTATAATCCTGATTCAGTACGCAGTATTTGGGCTCATTGTTCTGCATAAATTTTATAAGACGGAAATAATTGTCTGCATTGAATGAATTAAATTCAAAGCCCCTCATTTCGAACAGCCCGCTTAAGAGATAAGCCTTGTTGAAAACAACTTTTGTTTTTTTGGACAATGAATTGCCCACAAAATTTATCTTCTCTTTGAGACTTCCCTGCAGGTTTAACGTATATCGATTTCCACTGACTTCCTCGCATAGGGCTGTAATATCCTCGACTTTTTCTCTGTCAAGTGCGGCAAGCTTCTTGTGGGCGGGATTATAAGGCCTCAGCATATCAATAATTTTTGAAAAATGGGAATTGAGTCCATCGTCTTTAAATGCCGGGGCATATACTTTTGATGTTGATAATATTTCTTCGATTAAGGGGTCCTTTTTGTCCTGTGATGAGTCTTTATTCTTTTTTCTCGACGGCGGCTTCTTTGCGGATCCGGGTTTGCGGTAATGCACCTTGCAGCCAATAACTTTTTCTTCTAACGATATAGAGTTCGGATTAAGCAAGTACTGGGTCAGTTCAGATATTTTATATTCTGTCACCGGCCCGGAATCATGCTCTTTGCAGATATTACTCAGGTCCAGATTGATATAACTGCTGTCTGAGATTATCCAGATCTCATTTTTTCTTTTTTCTTCTGTATGGTTATTATCAGGCATATAGCAAAAATAATTCTTTAAAATTAATTATATGCAGTTAAAGTTAACAGGCATACTTGTATTATTACTTGTATTATAGTTCGGCACAAATCCGTGCTTACTTGAGGGATATAATATAATTATACCCTATGGTATGGAAATATAAGGGAAATAAAGCGTGGAAGCGGGAAAGCGGGTTTATTCCAGTTTCTGCGCCTTGACGGACAGGTAATATGCAATCATCAGTATTATAATCACTATTGCACTCAGACCTATTTCATAAAGTTTTTCAACAGGTGTATGCTCCATAAGAGATGTCTGGGCTTCAATTAAGAGAATTCTTCTTATTGCGGCGATAATGCCGATTGCAAGAAACGGCCCTAATGAGAATTTCTGTTTCTTCAGGAACCTGATGACAGTCCAGAGCAGTTCGAGGATGATCAAGGCAAGCAGTACGTCGTTTACCAGCGCTATCATGGAAGAACGGGACGGCTCCAGAATATTCAGGGATGCATAGAAAAGCATAAAACCGCATGCAACAAGAAGCAGCAGTGCAGCCAGTATGTGGAATACTATATCCACTAACAGCAGTAATTTTCTGAATATTTCAGTTAGCAGTGTCCTGTTATTTTCCATGGCAGGTCCTTTTTTCCGTATCAATTATTTTTTCTATTGCGTTTGCCCATACAGTGTATCCATGGGCGCTGACATGTATTCCGTCATCAAGCAGGTACTCATTTATTGCCCGGCCTTTTGTGTCAATAAATCTGCTGTAAATATCCAGGTATTGAATCCGGTCATTCTTTGCAAGTGCCTTTATGGAACTATTTACCTGCAATATCGACTCACCTGGTATGAAATCTACCGCTGCAGGCAGCAGGGAATGAATAAAAATTTTTGCGCCGGGGTAAAAAAAAGAGAGTTTTTCAAGAATTGCCTTGTAAAACCCGGGGAACTCCAGGTCCTCCATGGCTACATTATTCGTCCCTGACATGATAAAGATCATGTCCGCATCCGGGACAACGTCGTTTATTTTTACAACTCTCGAAAGAAGTCCTTCCACTGACTCTCCTGCTACGCCAAGGTTCGCAGCCCTGTGGCCAGGAAATCTTTTCTGCCAGTCAAAATATTCTATTAAAGAGTCGCCAAGAAATAGTAAGTTCATTCAGGCTCCCAGCCCTGGAAAAGTCAGTTATACCGCAGGCAGTGACACAGAAAATTTAGTGCCTTTGCCGGGTTCCGAGTTCATCCATATCTTTCCGTTGTGCCTTTCAACGGATTTGCGGACAATGGTTAATCCGAGCCCTTCGCCGCTGCTTCTGGACGGCTCAAGCTGTCTGAATATATCAAATATCTTTTCCTGGTATTGCCGGTCAATACCGATTCCGTTGTCTTCCACGCAATATACAGACTGACCATCTTCCATGTTTCCTGAAATCATGATAATGCCCGGCTGGTCAGGATCGAGATATTTAATGGCATTGTCAATCAGGTTGGAGAATATCTGGCATACCTGCTTTTCATCTCCTTTGCAGCGGGGTAAATCCGAGATTTCCAGTTTGGCACCTGTTTTTTTAATCTGAGACATGAAAATACTCGAAACATCGGACAGGATTTCATTCATATTGAGTTCCTCTATCTTGAGTTCGGCCCGGCCCAGACGTGAAAGCTTTAAAAGACCGGCAAGCAGGGAGTCCATTTTGGATACGCTTAAAGAAATATACTTCAGTGCTTCAGGAACATCGTCATCTACGATCAAAGAGATTTTTTCTTTTATATCCGAAGGCACATCATCTCTCTGCAGGACTGAAAACAGATCATTCATAGAGCTGTGCAGTTCTTTGCTGAAGCCGTCAATGTTAACCAGCGGAGTCCGCAGGTCATGTGATGTGGCATAGACAATCTGTTCCAGTTCCCTGTTTTTCCCTGCCAGCTCAGCGTTAAGCCGTTCCTTCTCCTGTTCAGCTTTCTTACGTCCGGTTATATCACGCTGAATTCCCGTGAAGGCAAAGATGTTTCCCTGCTCGTCATGCAATGGAAAGACCAGAAGTCCGCAATGAAATGTGCTTCCATCTTTCTTCCGGTTCATCAGCTCGCCGCGCCAAATCCCGCCGGAGGAAACCGTTTTATAAATATCATCCTGGATCTGTTCAGAGCCGGATTCAGCGTTCAGAATATCAGGCGACTTTCCGAGTATCTCTTCAGCAGAATACCCATACAGTCGTTGAAAAGACTGATTGGCATAAGTTA